>Ga0210059_1003688_pt1 | contig 24612 bp, 14 predicted proteins | sample Ectturendosymbi2_FD_188042 | JGI IMG/M metagenome (GOLD analysis project Ga0210059, IMG submission 188042) | Ecteinascidia turbinata endosymbiont from Florida, USA - Sample 2 (SPAdes) (version 2) | ecosystem: Host-associated > Tunicates > Ascidians > Unclassified | place: Key West, Florida...
TTTCATAGTTCACAAAATCCTTTGTTGCTTGAATTTCTTCTTTGTTGCATTTCTTGTTGTTACTGCGGGTGGTCATGTTGTTCAGTATAACACAGCAGGTAAGTAGAGTGTTATATAATTAACTGATAGTTAACAACAAAATTAGCAATACAAAACCTAAACCTTATTCAAATAGAATGAATAAGGTTTCGTCAGCTTTCGTTACGAAACGTTTCGTTACGAAACGTGCCGTGCGCACACGTCATTCACGAGGCGACAGGGCAGGTTGTCACGTACATGATCTGAGGAAACACTGGATAAGAGCAAACGTTTGTCTGGTAAGGTTGACCAAAAACATTACAAAGGGTTTTAGGGTTTCAACAAAACTATAAGATTCACAAGGTCAATCAAAACCAATAATTTTGTTAGGTTCTTTGCAATTTACCACAGTATTCCTGATTGTTTCAACTTCCGAATAAAGGAAAATCTCTTTTGCGGTGGTATCATCCCGTATAAATCAAATAGCTTGCAGTTTCTTGATCAGAAAATCTCTAAAAGCCTAGATTTGCCCAATAATTCGTGGGTGTGTAGGAATTCAATCCGCTTCACGAACGCGGATTGCGAACGTTACCGTGCCAGGCAGAGCCCATACGCGTCTTGAAATACTTCGTCTTGCTACTGGTCCTAATTCAGAACAGCTATTACATCTGCTGCATCCAATCGTCCTGATTGGTGCGGATGAAACTACTACTGCACACACAAGCACTCACGTGCTATAATCAAACAAGACTCTTTTATCCCTTGCGATCTCAACAAAATTATTTGTTTATAGTGTTATTAAGTTTTCTATTTTATGTTGTTAAATGAAGGTCATGGCAGTTGGTGTAAGTCTTTCGCAATTCATTTCGGTTTTCCAGATTTGCCATGACAATGTGCTGCAAACACAACCGCTATTTAGCAGTTCCACAAAAAGTCAAAGCTTCATGCTGATCGCATGTTTGGTTTGTAGTGATATTTTAACCAAGCTTGTACAGTAAAGCTGAGTCCCATGAGCAAACAGCTGCAAAGAATTGAGTTCCATAAAAGTCATTTTTGCCCAGAATCGGGCATGTTTTCATACAAAACTGTTTTCATTTCCAGGTGTGCCTGTTTCTTTTTCAATATGCATTGCAGCTGAAATTGAACTGATAAGTTCATTCAAACCTCAACGGAGGTTGAATATTTCTTTCATCGGAAATATGCCGTATTTAGAAAGAGGTATGGTAAAAAATTGACAAGTGTCTAAGTCTTTAAAATAATTTCGCGTTTCCGGAATCCAGTCAAATCAGCAAACACTTTGAACTCTTTAAGCTGGTGTAAATAGTGCTATTCACCCTGCTCGCAATTTTGGAAGAGATAGAAAGCAGCCAGTAATTAACCCGTTTGATTCGTTATTACATTATGGCAGCAAGAGTCCCTTACATTGAAGCCACCAATGTTTTCATTTCAACAAACCAACATTCTGGACGCTTAGGGCAAGAAAGTTTTTTTGCACTTCAGTGGTTTCCCGTTTGTTATCATGTACCTGTAGTAAGCATCGTTTTGCGATGTTTCTGGAGAAATGTCGACGTCATGATGATTGTGTTGTGTTTTCTTGAAATTTATGCTCTTTGCTAAGATCTTCTATTTTTATTTCTCAAGGAAAAGAATGTGCAATGCCCCCAACTCCTAAAATGCTTCCTTATGTCCGATCTTATCGTTCTTATTGCATTTGAGTTTGTGAAAAATGCATTTTTCATGATCAGTATTTGTTGACTCTAGTTCACAAACATTGCTAAAAAACATCGTAAAAACATGAGGACGTCCTACACCGACACTTGGTACAGTATGAAATATGAGCGTTAAGTTATTCACCTTTCTTGTGACAACCGGAGTTTGTAGACAATATTAAGCTAAGCCACACATATAAGATACCGCTTCATGATCCTCTGTTTTCAAAATTGGAAATGCTATTCTGAAACTGATCAAATATCACTCACCATTCGATTTGAAGTAAGCCTTAAATGGCATTTCACAATTGCGAATGATAATATCAGACGTCACACTACCTAAAATAAGAACATCCATTTGTGAATTATCGGGACGATACACACGTGCATTTTCTGCTTCTGTCCAATACAAGAAATATGTTGATCAACATTTGCCTATGGCGTGAGTGTTAGCTTTTTCAACACTTTGAACTGCCTAGATTATGAACTTTTTGAACCTGCTAGGAAAAGCTTGCAAACGTCTTCTAAAATTAGACAACGACGTGTTGGTTCCTGCTTACAGAATAAAAATAATTGAAAAGAAATGCGTGAGCACAGAAAGAAGAACCATTTTTGAGAAAAAATTATTTTATTTGATATTGAAAAACAAAGAGAGTTGGACATGGAGCATTCTTCAGATTTCAGAGTTCCTCACTTAATAAGTTAAAAAATTGTGCGCAAACATTTAAACCTTTAGCTTTTCTGTAAGCTTTCGAGAAATCATTTGAACAGGGACTGAGGAAGCGAAATGTAATGTGAAATCTATTTCCTATTAAAATTGCTGATCGATTCCTTGCTTCAGCCCAATGTGGAGTGTACTGTACGTATTGAATTGTCTGTGATTTTGCTTTTTCTCAATAAACTCAAATTTTTGAATTTCAAATCAATGGAAAACAAATTAAATGTCAGAGAATGTTGTGAAAAACATTGTCATTATTAGATTCATGGATGAACTGGATATTTCCAAGCCATGGGCCTAATGAATTACAAAAATTGAAAAACATATGCCTTGCGGTAATTACAGAACTGCCTCAAAAATCGTTTTTCAGATCAAAATCCCTGCAATCAAAAATACTGATAAGGTACAGAGACAATGAAACAAAATGTTTAGGTGGAGTTTAAAATTTGGCTTCACTTCAAGATAACTTTCCTTATCTACTGCGTCAATGTCAAAAGGCACAAGGTTTCTGACGCTATGAAAATAGTTCAGTGCTCAAACGATTTTCAAGGTGGCTTTGAAACTTCAGTATATTTCACCATAATTGTTCGATGATGAATTGCCACAAGGGGAACAGCGACCACATGGTTCAAATGAACCAATCATCTTGGCAGAAAAATTTGTGTGCTCTTAATTTTGTAATTTTCAATGTACGTGCTAGTTGCCGGCAGGTCTTTGTAAAGAAACATATCATCTGACTTCAAGTTCCTTTCCGTTTAACAAAGTTCAAACAGTAAAGGAAATGACTTTGTCCAGACTGTTTTGTCATCATTGTTCTTTACTCTGGGTAAATAAAACGGGTTTTCCACTTAAATGCTAATGATATCACGTCATTGGCAATATAACTATTTCAGAATTACACAATAATAACTTGTTATACATACATGGCATTCAAAATTGAGGATAAAGAAATGTACCCCATCTTTGATTTCGCAATGTGTTGTTGGTCAGTTCACTCCTAAGTAGTAAGGCTTGGCAACCATGCGCACAGCAAACAGAGAAAAACCACTCCCACACAAATTCTGCAGTTTCAAGTCAAGTTTATGTGCATGCCATGCTAGTTCAGCATATATAGACTGCATTTTTTCAATATATGATTTGGTATGTGCCAAAATTAGAAAACGTTCAGATGCAGAGAAGGTAGAAAAATTGGTTAAAATATACCGATTTTGTAGAGCTGAAGATAACAACCATTAGCATTTTCTCAAACTGTTCGATTTATTCTTCTCTTTTTTCAAGCCCTTGAAATTTCGTTGCTGTTCGTTTTGTTTGATTAAAAAAATGCAGATAACTGTACAAGTGCCCTGTTCATTTTATGTTTTACTTCTTAGTAGATTTTTCAAAGGAAAAGGAAAGAGTGGTTTCCTTGGTGGGTTTTTGAGTGTGTTTTTCAAAAAAAACACGGGTGTTTCTTTTGGGTCGTTTTTTTTTAAACAACCCTGCCTGCGCCCCACCCATGAAGAAAAGCTGGTATGAGGAATGAGTGAATGTGGAAATTTGGCAAAGTCGCATAGGAAAAAACAATGTCACTTGTAATTTTTTCGCATCTTTTGAATGTCCTAACAAAATATGATTTAAATCAGATTATTGGTTTTTGGGTTGGTGTGTCGAGTAAGACCAGACGTTTAACGGAACAATCGTTTTATCGCACTAACGTGGTTATATACCGCATATCAACAACAAAAATGTTTTCGCAGACAGTAGCGCGGCTCTCTGTTTGATATGATGAATAACAATATGAGGAAATGACAGCTGGATATGTCTATTTCATAAATAGTGCATTTTTTGCATTACCTAAGTTTCAATAAAACACTGCTGTGGATCACCTAACAACAATAACAACTGCATCCAATAGTAATTATTTGCAAGCTCTCAGAAGAAAATGTGAAGTAGATACAATTTTTCATTCGTATTTACTTGGTTGAATACGTTCGCAAGGTTAAAATATGGATTACACCAAAAACAACAACAACAGTTATCATGCTGTTAGTTTTGACCTTCACTCAAAAAAAGATCAAAAACACACGAAACATACAATGAAGATACCGGCATTGTTTTATCAGTACCAGTTTCTGGGAATAAGTACCAGTTTTCAAAAATGTTTTGATTTCAAAATCCATCCATTATCACATTAGCTGAAAAAATTGAAGCGAAATTGTCTTTGAAAATTTCCATAGGTAGAATAGATGCTAATTTCAGATAACCAAAAAATATACTTGATCAAAGCTTTGCTCTAGAGCTGCCTTCACCCATATGCTTCGCTTTGAAAAGAGAATTCATTTTGACAGATTTAAAATTTTTTCATGAAAACTTTAAAGCGCCGACGTCGATACAGTTTTGACCTTCTTCCTGCTAGAGCTCGAGACTTTGTCTCCTGATTTCTTGACATCTTTACAGAGGCAAAGTTTCGAAAGAAGCTTCGCAGTTTCTTCCCGCATTTTTCTGCAAAGCAACACGTTTTACTGAAAAGAAACACGGGGAAGGTCACTTCAAGGATTGTACTTTGTAAAAACACATCAACCGTCACATCATATAACAACTGTCATTTCCGCCTCATCGCTGGTATTACGACTAGTCCCATCCTCGCATGACAAACTTTAAGCGAAACCAAAAGTGCGGATCAAATTTTCTTTCACCCTCAGGCCAGCTCGCCTGCACTACATCACTAGCTCTTTAAAACTCAGCAGCTCTGATCTTAGTTTGTGGAAAATGCCGTTATTATGTCCAGGTTCATCTTTTGAGAGTTATTCAAACCACAGCTAGGGCGCACTAGATCTCGGGACAGGTGCTGACCAGCTATTCTCGATTGTCTCATCGTCCAGAACCGTCAGGCCATGCAGTCCATGGCAGGTCGATGCAGAGGACATTAGAGGACAACATGGTCGACGATTTGTTCTTCTGCGCCGCACTCACAGGCCGCATAGGGGGCATAACCCATTTGTACAAGCAGGAGCGGAAACGACCGACACCGGTGCGGAGGCGGTACTCATTGATCGCCGGTCCCCGGTATATTCGTGGCTGCTGCCTGATGCTAGAACTCCGGTATGGTTTTCGCGCTGTCGCTTGAGTGGGCAAGGCGTTGTTTTAAAAAGGCTCTGGATGGAAAACATTGCTTGGTAGCAACACACATTCTGCACAAAAACGTTAGCCATGTTGTGTAGTTTATAAAAATCGAAATGAAAAATTTTTTCCACGTCTTTTGGAGAGAAAAAACACCCGAAAACAAGGGTGGATTGCCGTTTTTTTTACTTTGAAAGTTTATTGCGTCTAATCCAGCAACGGGAAAAATGTGAAAATCACAGAAACGGTTGCTATAGCTGTTACAAAGCGTCCTGCAAAGTTTGAAATAAAAAATGGTAGAAAAGAAAAATTATGACAGTTTTTATGTCACCTGGTCCTAGACAGCATTTCTGCTTTTCGACTCCGTCCGAAAACGCACATGTGTTCAGCTGTGCTTTGCCGATCGCTAAATAACTCAGTTTGGTTTCGATTTGACTGAAACGTACAGCACTATTTCGTTTCATTACGTAAAACCTTCATAGATGTTTTCGTTGCACTAACTGAACTCAGAAAAAAAAATTACTACACACATTTTACCACAAAAAAACACGCTAAATTCTTCGCATGAAAAGCCACACAAAATTTTCTTTGCACAAAAAAAACAACGCAAAATTTTACTTGCACGTGGCCTGAGCATTCGACAAGTGTCAGCTCTTGGATGTTGAAATGTAACGCTTCCGCTGTTGTTGTTGTTGCAGAAAAGATGTGAATATCACAGAACATATTGTGATTACCTCCTAGCGGCCGCATGTCAAGATTGTAGTGCATGAAACGAGAGGAAAAAAACTCCCACATTTTTATCAGCTGGTCGTAAATATGATTTGAGATTTGTGAAAAAGTTATGCACGCACGTTCAGGTGCTTGGCGTTGTTGCGATGGTAATTACGAGGGGCAAGGGTGCAATGTGAGCTATTGTTGGCAGCAACTTTTATTGTCCTCTGTTGAACTCTAAATCTTCGTTTATATGTATTGTTGGGAAGCAGCATAAAGATCACAAGTCGCGATCACTGAATTACTGCTTTTTCGCAAATCAACGGGTTTTAATCTTCGCGATGCCCTTCCTGCCTAGAAAGGCTTTGCGCTAACGGGCCGTTTGAAGACTGCCAAGTGCCAATGTTTGCGAAGCAGCGCGCATTGCCAAGTGCGAAAGTTTGTGAAGCAGCCGAACAGGCGGCTCCAACAGTTACTTGCTGTTGAAAATAAAACAATTTTGCAGCAGCTAAAACCTTCAACTCTCTACATGATGTTCCAACTCACACTAATTTTTTGTCCATATCACACTGGCATGCGTTCAGAAATGCTTAACACTAGCGGGTCATTTGAAATCTGCCAAGAACGAATGTTTGTGAAGCAGCGTCGAAAAAACGGCTGAAGCATTTACTTGCTGCCGAAAAAAATATTTATCCTCAAGCAAAAATAGGTCAAATTTCTACAAGATATGTTCTAACTCCGTAAAAAAGTTGTGGAGTAATTATTTATGTACTCTCCATTGGCATGCGTTCAGAAATGCTTTACACTAACGGGTCATTTGAAATCTGCCAAGAGCAAATGTTTGTGAAGCAGTTTCGAAAACACGGCTGAAGCAGTTACTTGCTGCCGAAAAAAATATTTATGCTCAAGCAAAAATCATCAAATCTCCACATGATAGGTTTTAAGTCAGTAAGGAAATTTCTGAGTGACTGTTTATCCACATTGCATTAGAAACCGCTCCCAGTGAAATGCAATGTGACGAGATAATCAGCGACATGGTTACAGCAAGCCGATCTTATTTCCGCACTCTGCGAAACGCGTGCGTGACTGCAGGCGAAACCAACATGACTGCAGGCAAAATATAACATAGTTGCTTTGAAATGCTCTCTTGACCACACCGTACGTCAGTGGACATTATAAATACGTGTTTCTGGTTGCTAGAGACTTGTATGAAATGTTCGTACTTTATAGAGGAAAACATACCATCCGGCGCTCAAGGTTTGGCATTTGAAGTAAAGTACGAGTATATCGTACGCCGGCCACGAATATACCGTGGGCCGGCTGTCTGCGGTTGGGCAAGTTTCCAGACAACCGGAGCTTGATAGCTGGACCTAGGCTCTTCTTCGGAGGGTCATTCCAGGGGGGTGGGTGTCGGTGATAAAAATGCGGAATCTTGTAGGGTTGTCCGCCCAGTCCACATTCCATTGGTGATCCGCCCACTGCGCCGCACGTATGTTGTTGTTGTTAGACAAACTGATGAGATGTTGTGCGGTGGGTACAAATGGGTATCTCGATTTGAGGTGCCGTGCATTTACTCTGGATGGACAGATGAGTGTTGAGTGGAGTAGGTATCTAGGCTCCATGGCCCGGCGTGCTGGAGGGAGTATGACTCCTTTTCAACGAAGATCAGTATGTTGGATGCCTGCGAGGTTGGGAAGGTCATCCGCTGGTGTAGAACGCAGGCATCTAGTCACAATTCGCAAGGCGCCGTTGATGGCGGGGTCAATGAGGCGGGTATGAGCACTGCGGTACCGACAGGAGCGCAGTGCTCTGCTGTTGAATGCACCAGGGCTAACGTGGTGGCTGTTCGCAACGTTGTTTTTCCAGCACCCCAGCTGGAGCCAGCAAGTCGCCTCAAGAGTGCGACGCGTGACGTCAGGTTCTTGCGAAGGAACTCAAGGCGTCGTCGACCCGTGAGTGACATGTCCAGCGTTACTCCAAGGTGTTTGGTCTCGGGGTAGAAGGTCAGGATTTCATTGTTGTAGTTGACTTTCAGCTCACGTTTAGCTTCCTTGTTGTTAAGGTGGAAGGCTGCCCTTCCCGTTTTTGTAGTGCTGAGCTTTACCTTCCAGGTCTGGAGATATTCACATACGGTTCTCATGTCCTTGGTCAGCACCCCTTCCACTGCCTGCCAGTCTCCATCAGCATACATGATTGCTAGATCATCAGCATATGCATACTTTCTGGAGACAGTGCTTGCCATGTCATACAGGCAGGTATTGATTAGCCATTCGATTGTCTCATCGTCCAGAACCGTCACGCCGTGCAGTCCATTGGGAGGTTGATGGATTTGACATTGGAGGACATGGGAAGATCAATGGATTGGACATTGGAGGACTATGAAGAGAAGGGATTCCAGCACGGATCCCTGAGTGACGCTATTTTTAAGGCGTGGTAACCCGTTGCGTTTATCATTTCCGTGTGTGAGGGTGAAGCTGCAATGACCAGCAATCTCCATGATCATGCGGATCGTTTGTCTACCATGTAGCAATCGCAGCAGCTTGCAGGTGAGGCCACGGTGCCGTACAGTGTCGTAGGCTAACAGCAAGGATGGTTTGCAAGGCAACGAAAAGCAAAATAAGTCATTAATTCATTTTACGACAAAAAATCATTCCACAGAACTTGAACATTTAGTAGAACGTACAGCGTAAAAGTTGCTGTTTTTACGTAACCTGTCGCTAATTTCGTCTTGATTTTCACTACAAGCTTGCCCTTACTATTTTATTTATATTCAATTTTTGCACAATTTGATGAAACAATTGTGAAAATCTACATTTAGTTGTTTCATAAAAGTGCAGGTATTGTTCTTTTTGACAAAATGACTTGCTAGGTAATTCAAAAAGAGCGTCTAGCCCTTGAATAACAACAGCACCCAATGTTCTGCATGTAGGCGAGCGAAATTGTGTGTATATTATGAAGAGTTAAAGCTTGGAAGTGCAATTGCTTATTTGAACGCTTTTATAATCCGTGCTGAAAAACAAAGTTTGCAGCAGTCAAGTCACGTTTTTCATTTCTTTAAAAAAATGCAAGGCAGTATAATGAGTAAAAGAAACAAACTATGTGTTGAGTAAAAGCACCTACTTTATAATACTGCGCGGTGTAACTTGCTTGAGAAAGGCCGAACTATTCAAGTTTAGATTTTATCACAAAGCATTGTTAGGTTTCGTGACGAAAAAGAGACCTTTTGCTATTTAAAGGTACGTATTTCTGACCTCATAACTACATTAGATCACGAGCATGTAAGTATGCCTAGAAACTCCTAACGGAGAGATTGATAGCTCTATGGTGGAGTGTCCACCTCTCAAGTGAAACGTTGGCAGTTTGATTAACGGCCGCTGAGTGAGTTACCGTAGGGCACCTTGAGCAAGAGTGGAATTGTTCATTGTCCACTGATAAGGCGGTATAGGGAAGATCATGGCTTTGCAAGCCCAATGAAAAAAGAAAGTGTTACTTTGAACGCATTCGCACTGGCAGTAGTTAAAATTTTTTTGGAAAGATCTTGGATGCAACATTCGCCTGAACCTTCATCACCTTCGTAAAAAATTAGATTACTTTTTGTTAGGAGCGCACAGCAGTAAATTGATTGACGTGACATGATTACTCACTCAAGGCAACACCGGCAAAACACCCTTCAGATTTAACACTGGTGATGAAAACGTATTCCTCTACACTTTGCAACTTCGGGTCAATAAAGCTTCGAGAGTTTCTTGTGTCCCTTAGCGCAGTTAGAACTGTTAGTTCAAGTGATACCAAATGACTATTCTCTGACGTTACACAACCTGATGTCATGATAACACTATAATTTGCTCTTCTATCTAATAACAATCGGTAGCAATAATAGTCGTGAGTAACAATCGTCGTGTCAATAACAATCGTTTACGCCTCAAAGCGTAACGCAAAATTTTTCTATTCACAACAGCGTGTAATTCTGAGACGAATCTTCAAGACCAATCAACCATGCTGTAGAAGTCAGATCGCTTTGTACTTAATTAATGTATTACGCCCCGTGATATATTGTTTGTAGTTATGTCCAATCAGTGTTGACGTTGTTATCAGCAGTGAAGGTAGTGTTTTCGTTCAATGATGAATTGCACTTGTGTAATATACTTCGAAAAAGTTTTGCAAAAATCAATTTCCATACATTGCGTGACGTACATTTTGCATTTCGGTGTCTTGATTGCCTTCACATCATGCTCGTCATTGTCATGTGTTGCTATTACAAACACACGCTTAGTTTATCTTTTCATGCATAACATCTTTTGCTTTGTTTCCGGTAGAAGCATAGTGTACAAAAGTCAGGCATACATAGAGGTGCCATGCATCTCAAGCACTTGAGCAGAAAGAAGAAACTGATGAAATTTCTTGACAGCACACAGATACAAGCCGTCTGAATATAACGTTTGAGATGCCGAATTGTATGCTCAACAGTGTAAAGTGGCCGCCCAGAACGATTTGTACTCTAATTACCAACATTTGTTCTTGGAACAGCTGTGAAATTCGAACAATTTTTTGTTAGGGTCCAGCAAAACAATTTTGTAAATCACCGCAATTTCTGATGAGATTCCCTCACCATCGGTTCGTGATTCATCTTTTGCTTCTCGATTATTTGTTTTCAGAATACTTTCAAGGTGATATTGGCACACGCAATTGCTTCACCAACCTTGATGAAAGATTGTAGAGCACAGGGTTGAGACATTCGCTGACTCGCAGGCTGATGTGTGAACCCATCACCACCCACCAATAAACAACTCGATCAGGAAAAGCTCTTCTATTTACGGATTTCATTATTTGAAACACTAAAACAACATAAATTTGATGTAATTTGCATCAATTATTTTGACATGTTTTCAACATTTAAAGTTGTCCTGTACGAAAAAATAATTTCAAAGTTTCATTTCTATTGTAAATATTAAGAATAACAAAGATTTTTGCGATATTCAGAAAAGATTACATTTTGTCATAGTTCTCCTTTCACCAAAAATGTACATGGTTCATGGCGAAGTATTTCATAACAAACAAATACATTACACTTGAAAATCACAAAAAAAATGTCTTGCGGTAAAGTAATGTTTTAAACAATTTCTTTTTCAACGCGTCGTTGATTTTAACTCTTCGAATGATCAAATGCAATTGTTCTAAGTAAGTTACGACTTAATTCATGGATTCACTTAAAGTGGCAAAAATAATTTATTGACATATTTGTATTGGAAGGAACTTGAAATACTGCGCAACTAGGTCTAAATATCGTATTTAAAATCGCCGCACTTTAATTTAACTTCAGCAAGTTTAGATTTGTTTTGGAATATTTTTGACATCAATCTCCAAGAATTGTTTGAAATCAATTGTAAATGTTTGTAAAATAACAAAGCAACCAGGTTTAAAAAGTGTTCAAAAGCAATCTTTAAAAGTTATCTCTTTATAAATTGTATATTATGCAGAATATATAACTTTTTCTTTAGAAAGAGTTCATCTATAATGCATGCAGCATAGCACGAATCTCACGATGATGCCATCTGAGTTGACCAAGAATCAGTTAGCTTGGTCTATCTTCGCCAGGAGACGAATCGAATTGCACGTTATTTGTCGAGTAGCAATATATTTGATGCCTTACGCATTGAGAAAATCCGCTATAAGCTACCAGGCTTGCGGTTGTCTGCTTAAATGTAAACGAATAAAGCAACATAATGAAAACATAAAAATTGGTTTCACTGATAATTCATAAACTTTTAAATAAGAAGGTCTATTTCAGAAGTTGTAGTGTGTTATATAGTTTCAAATTTTATACCTGTGTTGGGGAAGTATCCAATCACAAATCCCAGCGTTACCAACAAGAGCTGAAAAACCGCTCGATTTTCTTGACGTTGACGGGCATTTTCTGTTACTTTTTTCTTGGAATCTTTGAAATGCAGTGAATATTTAAAAATTCCATCTAACATTTTGAAACGATTTTTATAGCACTATTTTCTTGGAATGTTTTAAATGCAGTGATGATTTAAAAGCTCCATCTCAAATTGTAAAAGGATTTTTTACTGCACGATTTTTGTGGAATTTTTGAAATTCACTGAATAAATAATGTAAATAGTTAAAAACTCATTTTGTCTTGAAATCTTCAGATGAGAGCGAATAAAAAAAATGTTCAATTGAAATAAAATACGCAGTGTCAAACTTATTTCAAAAACATTGGAACTAATTCAGAAAACAAATACAAAAAAGCAAATGAAAATCATTGAAATGATGTTGCGAGCACGAAGTAAGGTAACGTTCACAAAAGAGGTCAGGTTCCGTGGGAGAGTTGGTGACTATTATAACGCTTTTTGAAGAATGGGAATGGGTACGTGAAATATTGACGACAGAAAGGTTTTTCTCAGGCAAAGGAAATATTTACACCTATTCATAAAAGAGCTCGAATGGCTGCTCAGCAATTAGGGATATCTCTAGGTTTCTTGCCCCTCCCACACATGCAACCAAGTGGTACCCTTCGCCGTTTTCCATGTAAACACGGCTTAGCACGGCAGAGCACACCTTCTTGACCGTTCCATCTCAGCTCGACATTCTTGCAGAACCACGCACTACAAGCTTTGCACACCTGCTTCAGGAGTCAGTGATGCCCCAATGTCGTGCGAGACCATGCCGACCTTTGCTGTAGTGGAAATTAGCCTAATTCATTCACAAAGCAGAGAAGAGATGCCAAACAGAAGTATCAGGCATTATTGTTGTGGCACTGACTTATAGGTTCTTTATTCACACGAACGTGACAAAGAGAGTTTGTTTCGTATTGTGTAGCAGACAGAAATGTTAGTACGTAAGACATCATTTGCAGAGCAGATTCTTTATTTGGCAATTTTTAATAATATGGAAAACAAAACTAATAGTTCCATCCATGCTACAAGTTATATGTTATGGCGTATCCTTCTAAACCTAAGTAAGTCTACCAAATTGAGCTGCGAAGGTATAGACTGAAAGAAAAAAGCTGACGATGTGCAAATACAAGTTCAATGTCTCAAGAGCCAAAATAAAGACAGCGCTATGAAAAATAAGGAAGATGCACAACGTATTTTGTCGGTGATATGAACGTTTAAATACAGTATGCATGGATGATTTACTCAACATTCTTCCGCCTACTTAAAATAGAAAGTGCGATGATAATTGAATTTATAAACCAGTGTTTTGAGAATTCTAATGCAAATTTGATATTAACAAACAAAAACTTTTTCCGTAAACATCCGACCTTTCAAAAGAAAGCTGCTGTTTCCTAACACAGACATTGGAATCATCTTTCATGTGGTGGTCATTTGGATTTTTGACATTTAACAAAAATATAACTTCCACTTCAAAACAGGTAAGTTTTTTCGTGAATAAGCTGGAAACAAACCTTGCAGACTGCAGCTAAGCAGGAAGTTTAACAGGACAAATAAGTTCTAAACGTCTATCTTTTACTTTTAGTAAAACCAACTGATCTTACTTGTCAATCTTTTAGTCCGTCTATTTATAATGAAAATTGCTGTGGAGAGCGATGATATCCCAATCAACAACGATGGCACGTAATAAAATATTGTATACCCAACAACACTGTATTTCTTGTATGGCGAAGCCCTAAGAAAAAAAACATGCACAATCCCCTGTGCAAGGATATTCATCGTTTCTTGAAGAAAACCTAATTTCTTGAACACCGCTATACGCTCATGGTTTGCATATGTTTACATCGTATCCATCAACCAGAAACTGAAAACAAACGTCTGTTTACAGGAAGCATTTTGTTGCTTGTTTTTGTCGCGAAAGGGAAACACTTTAGGATTTCATTGTTTGGAAACATAGTCTGTCAGCAACGTTACAAAATAAAACAATTTAGAAACAAACTACTGTCACAGAATGAAATGTCTTAACTGGGAGATAAAAATAGTGAAATAAAAAATGAAACATAAATTAATATATGATTTTTGATACAATATACAGTATATATACGGGGAATATACATATAGCTTTCCCTTCTATTGTCAACCTTAAACGAACCCCTAAGATAGGCAAATGTTTCCTTAGGGGTACATGTACCCCAGGTTGAGAACCCCTGCTTAAGAGAAATCGGTAGGCTTTTCACAATTGTCAAAAGCTATTTGATCCAATGAGACATAAGTGATTTACAGTGATATCTACAATACTGGTTTTATTCCAATGCTCCATCTCAATCAGTATCCAACATCAAACTTTTACTTTTTATTATATCACTGTCACACCTGTGTATCTGTTATCTGCCTTGAAACCTGATAAAGACATAAAACAGTATAAAGGCCTATTAAGGAACATTCCATGAGGTCACGGTTGATTTATATCAAATTGAACATAACTATCATGACATCTGCAGCACAGATTTGTGCCCTGTGAATGCCAGCATAAATACTGAATAAAATCTAAAACTAAGGAAAGGTAGAAATTTATTAAACATTAATTGCGTATTTTCGAAACTATTTACAGCTCCTTGCTGCTTTCAATGTTCTAAGCTGTGAAGCAACTAAAAAATCTCACCAGTTGCCATCAATGGTGCATGTTCCCAGTGCGTGGCGTGAGTTTGAAGATGGCGTTATAACATTAAACCATATAGCAAATGGAACTAATCCGCATCCGACTGCAATGAACCATGATGCACCGACACAAATCTGAGAACAAAAACATCTTGGCCTCACAAAACATCATGTAAGCTGCGTCAAAAGCACTCTAACTGATTTGCTGAAAGTGGCCGCGATACACGCACAATAAACAAAAGCTCAGATGACATCGCTAAAAAGCTATTCGTCAACATCGCAACGCAACTCAGTTTGCACTTTTAACAAATTGTTGAGTTCAATGAACAAAATTTGCCGTTTTCCTTCAAAATGTGTTTGTCTTTGTGTGCCCGCACGGTCTATTCTAATTGAGCAATGGCGTCTTATATAGAAATTCGGAGTACTCAAGTTTTACCTTAGCATGAATCATTTTTATGTCACGGTGTCGATGAGGGAAAGCTATCGAGAAAAGCCGAAGAAATGAAAAGCACAGGATATGCAGAGCGGTTGCAATTGATGTTGCAATGTCTCCTCCCCACAAAACCTGGGATTACAAATGTCATGAAAAATTTATCTTACGCAAATAACTCGGAATCATCAGCCAGCTTATGAAATTAGAATCAAATTGTGAGTTATGGAGTGTTTTGTCTAAGTTTCACATCTTTGAAAAACACATCAGACTTCTCTGTCCATTCGTTTGTTCTTTCGGTAATTTGATCTATTACATTTTCCTAAGAAAAAAGGTAATTCCGAAAAAAAAGACTTTTTGGGGTTAATGTTGATTTTCACTTACGTTGTGCAAGGAGAGATGGAAAGATCTCGCGTTGGTCATTTGTAAAATCATCTTCAAGAAACAATAAAACATTGTGTATGATGCGATCATGTTTGTCAATGACAAATTTGTTTAATTAGTAGTTGCAAAATATTTGTCGGTTAAGGTGCCAATGGCTTTCATCATTCGCTAAATCAGTGCGTCCCAACCTTTTTCATCTTGCAAATCACTTTTAGTGACATGGTTGTGGGGCACATTATAAAATCATGCGAAAGAACTAAATCGAATAGACTGCCACATGAGAAAAAAAAAATTAAATTTGAAAAACACATGCCATTTACTTTCAATAGGAAACATGAGCTTGATAATTAGATATGATAAGTTCAAGCTAATTAGATATGATAAGTTGATTCTATTTGAGTAAGAGCTGATGATGCCTACTTTGTAGGCGAAATATATACTCTGCAAGATCTTATTTTCTGATTGTGTGCTGAGAAAGGATTTCTTTCCATAGACAGTGATAATTTCAAGTTGAGACTTGATCAGTCAATCTAAATAATGGAAAAGCACCAAATTTTTAAGAAAACCATCTGGTCAATACCAAATTGCCAAAGTATCAAGAGACGGTTTTGTTAAATACCGGAAAATTGTAACATTTGAAAAATATTTGCGGCCACTGGTTGGGAAGCGCTGTTTTAACAACAAAGGGTTTATACTGTTTTCGTCAGATTATGTATGGTCAACATATTGACAATTGCCTGTTTTGAAGTGTCGTTTGATCCCAACAGAAGCTAAACTGAAAGCAAAAGATGTTTAAGACTTGCTTTTGATTGATGTAGATTTAAAAAGAAAATATTTACTTTGCACGGCGCTATTGGCTCATTGCTGATGGCGTATGCAATCAATGTCTAAGCATCGTTTAGTTAGCAAGACTCTTCGCAGAGCGTCAATGTTGAACTCTGACTAACAAAGCTTCATGGTTTCCTTCTGCATTGCTTTGAGGTTTCCTGAGTATATTAAGAAGGCGTGAAGATGTTATCTTTGTTGCTTTGCTTGCTTCATGTCGTAGGACATATGAATGATTTCGCTCAATGTTGTCGAGTTGTGTATGATTTTAAGTTAACGCAGTCGTGCTGTATAACGGAAGGGTTCAGGATGGTTTTGCTTTCGGCTTGTTTATTGCCCGAACGCAGTCAGTACCTTCCATAAGCCTGCTGCGTGGCTATGTCACTTTATTCTTGCAAACTCGTTATTTCACCTAGGCGTCCTATAACCTACTCGACTGCTAATTTTGTTCTTGCGTCACTGGACACATGGTATGTTGCTTAGTTCTTCCCAGTGTGATCTTTTCCTTTGATATTTAAAGTGGACAACTGAGGTTGCAATTCTTCAATTAGATTCTCTTGGTAGCTTTGCGGTTTTATTTAATTCTATTTTATATATCACGCACCTCGAACAGCTGATGATCTATCCCTCAAAGGTGAAATATATACTCTGCAAGATCTTTGTAGATAATTCTAACAATTTCTCTAGAAATTACAACCATTTCATGATTTTGCAGCTTGGGTTGCATTTGAGGCGATTGGTGAATCTTTGTTCCTTTGGGAATTAGCTAAAAGTGTCAGTTGACTGCAAATAGCATAAAATTACAACTGCCTGCAAACAACAAAGAATCTTACTTTGCACAAGAATGGTGACGCTTCCCATTTGTTGATACCCCAGGTTCTTCTGTACAACACCAATGGACTAATCATTGCCGAAATGAAGTCTGAAGCACTTAAGCTTCCTATGATGAAGTTGAAAGGGGACCTGCAATATTTTTTCAAGCAATTAATGTTACCAGTTCTTCAACAACCACGCTTATACTTTCGTAATTTGACAAAGTTGTAGCATGCGAGATTTATTCAATTGGCTTCAGGGTAGATTAATCATTACGAACGACCTAAAATTACTGCAAAGATTTTCTGATTCATAAAACTAGAGAAAAAGTATAAGCTTTCTAACATCCTATTTCATAGTTTTGAAATTTGAGGACACATAATAATTAAACTTTTGGAAGTATCACTATTTCAGTTCAATTTCATTTGTATTCGCTTTCTTTACTCCTTTCGGAGTAAGTCGCAGTGTTTAAAAAACGCAAATGTAGGTGAATATTTCTCCTAATTACTGGTAATATTATCAAAGTATATCTTTTAACAAGTTCCCCGCATTGATACACAGCATAATTTTAAAATTTATTATTATTATTTGCAGAATCAAGCTTGCAATATCAGTTTTCAGGTTTTACAGTTTTTTTTGTACGCTGATCAAATTCCTGTTCAATGTTTAAGCAAGAGACGTTTTAATAGTAAGGTTTGAGTTTATTCAATCACAAACCTGAGTTTCGGTGACTTTGCCACGACGTAGATAGTGATGGAATTTGCCAACATGCCAAACACACTCATTGCAATCAGAAACACGGAGCATAAAACTAAAGTCGTTGTATCGTAGGGAAGGGTACGAAATCTGAAAAACGCATGTGGATGTTACGATGAGCTCAATGGAAAAATGCAGCGAGTAATTTACTAAAGACAATTCATGAAACATCAAGCAAAAATATTTGCAATTTGCAACCAGTAAAAACACATTCAATTTTTGCAAGTGATTCACGATGTCGAACGCTCACCTTGACTGGTTGGAAGCATTATAGATATTTTTAAGAGGGTTGAGTGTTGAATTTGAAAGTATACTTTGGTTGGTCATCGTCGCCATTCCTGCATGCGGTCGTTTGCTCTCCCTACTAAGTCTGTTCAAATGAATCAGTGCAAATGATTAACACAAACCGGATCAATTATCGGCGTTCATCTCAGAAAACAAAGTTTTAATGCAGAAAGTAGATGCAGCATGGTTTTCACTTTCGACATGCACTTTCACCAAAAAGGTCGAAACAGTTTCATTAGTGTCATTTCTTTGAAATAAAGTTTATGCTTAGTCTTTATTTCTTGAGAGTTTCTATTTTTCCCTTTCCAATGTAGTAAATAAACTTAGCAGTACTTTGCATTTTATATATTCTTATGGCATTTTTCATGAAATGTGGTAACGATAAAGCAAATATCTAAAGGTTAGAGATACCGTTGCCACCTTTTTTATGAACCAGTATAAAATGAACGGAAATGTATAGCTAAGTTTTATGCAAAATTTATAACGTGTCTTTCGTTCAAATAATACTGATGAACTTGCAAATGCGCTTCAGTCTTCTTCAACTCGCAGTGTTTCGAAGATGTTTGACACTAGAGGAAGATTCACCCTAGGTGAAATCTGATTCAACTTCTTCATTGTTATTTACAGAGAGTTCTGATTGAATTCCAATCGGACAAAGGTTAATAAAAGAATGAGCTTTTGCATGTTTGATTTCTGTAACAATACAAAGTTCTGAAACAGCGAAAAGGATAACCTGACTCAAGTACACCCAGCTAAAAATATGCCCAACGGAGCACTCTAATTGCAAATTCTGCGTATATGCGTGGTTCGAGGCGTCCCCTTTCCTTTTCATTTTAAGGAAATATCTGCATCAATATCACATATTTTGTTTTTCTATTGCTTGCAGGCAAATTTCTACTTTCAGTTTTGCAGTTTTGTTTGAAGAGTCACTTGATACTAAAAAAACTACCGGATGTCTTCGCAATATTTTTATGGGCTTTTAGTTAATCAAGCAAACATGGGTTTATAAATCAAGAAAAATCTTGTCTGCCTTTACTTGCTGCTTTCTCGTGTGCACCACTCTTCTCTATGGCCGGCCTTTGAAAATGATTAAAATAAATTTGAGTTTTTGCATGATTAATGAAAGGCATAAATAAATCCCTAATATCAATAATGCATGTTAAAAACCCGTGGGAAACCGTCTTTGAGCCAATACGAAATCTCAATTACCTTCGCCATATCACGTTTTCATGGCCGTGTTTGCATTACAATCTTTTATGAAACGCTAAGCTTGGGAACCTACACGGAATGTGTGCAAGTTCACGTTGATTTGAAAATAAGCAGTGCCGGATTAACAATAGTAGCAAAAGTATCAATTGCTACGGGCCCCGAGCTTTTGGGAGCCCCGCTGTTCTTTGTGTTAAATTGTTTCTTTATTAGATGCAAAGGTTGATATTGGAATTTAGATGCCGGAGGCAAAGGAGATCCTGTATTTTACACATGCTATACAGAAATTTTATTATTTTCTGGTATGAACTCTGATCATCTACCAAACCGCTTGCTTCGATTATGTTGTGAACCCCTAACTATACTGTTTAATCTACTCTTTAACATTATTATCGCCACTGCACACTACCCTTCCACTTGAAAATTAATCACTATTGTTCCCATCCACAAAAAGGTTCGTATGCTGACGTCGCAAATTACAAGCCTATTGCTATCCTCTTTTCCTTGTCTAAAATATTCGAGCGAATTATTCGCCGTCACATTTATTCATACCACGAGAGTAACAAATTGTTGTCCGAATGTAATTCAGGTTTCCTTAAAAAACGTTCCACAGTCACATCACTCTTAGAAACCACACATAAACTTTATACTGCCTTTGATAGGGGCTTGTCTTCAAGGATCGTCTTCGTGGATATTTGCAAAGCCTTGATCGAGTAATTCATTCTGGATTAATCTATAAATTGGAACAGTTAGGAATAGACGAATCCTCGCTTAATCTCTTGACATCTTACCTGAGTGGTAGGAGCCAAATAGTGAGAATCAATTATAGTTTTTTAAATGCCGGCTATGCAAATTGCGGGGTACCACAGGACTCTGTCCTTATTGTTTCTAATATATGTCAACAATATTGCTGAATCCATTGAATCCTCAATCTCATTGTTTGCAGATGACACAGCCTTGTTATTCTCTTCTCGTTGTCCACTTCTTCTCCATCAGGTTTTAACTCGTTGTGATGTGCACACCTTATCCAATTGGTCAAAGTTATGGAATGTAAATTTTAATCCAGCAAAAAACAAAGTTTTACCCATTTCCAAACCTCATATCTCACACCATGTTCTTACATTAGACAATGTTGACCTCAGTGAAACTGATTCATACAAATATTTAGGTCTTATAATTCATCGAATCTCATCGCGGCATCATCATATTTTGTCGATTAAACAAAAGGCCACACTCTGGCTTAACTGCATCAAACAGCTTTACACCTTGTTCCACGCAAGGTCCTTTATACACTTTATGTTTCTTGTGTTCTCCCAATCTTAGACGCTGGAAATATGATTTTTGCCAGCTGCTCAACTTCGGATAGCTCGCTCCTTGAGAACATACATACAAAGGCCGCCATAATAATACTAGGTCGTTTTCGTACATCACGTAACGCCACTATCCATTCAGATCTCAACCTCATTCCGTTACATAACAGGAGAGAACTCCATATGCTCTTGTTCTTTTATGAAATAAAAACTGGTCTTACCTCTTCTGCCCTCCACTCGTTTTTACCGCTGACCCTATGCGAAATCGTCATGCCAATCATTTTCAGCTTCCCCTCTCCAAACGTTCACTAGTACATCATTCATTTTTTACCAAGTTCCTGTCCTCTGGAACTCCCTACCACAATACATCAAATTATCTTCTAGTTTTGCAGCATTTAAAAACTGCCTCACCCTCTTTTACGATGGCAAGAATCGCAACATTTGGCACTTGCAAGGGTCATATCCATCCGCTACCTCATTACGCTGTATGTTTCGCCGTGGTCACAACCCTTTAAACATTACTATGAAATCATTTCGACAGTGTAGTTGTAGGTCTACAGAAACACTTGAACACCTTCTCTTGCAGTGCAATTTGATCTGACACCATCGAAATTTACTTCTTCTAACACTAAAAAATACCTTGCTTAATGAAAAATTTATAATCAACCACAATATTCTACTATCACAAATAAAACTCTAATCTATTGTACATTCTCTTGTTTGGCCACCCGAAATTGTCATTTAAACCAACAGTAGTTATCTTCTCAGCATTATCTCGATTCCTGAAGAACAGTAGGCGCTTTGAATCCCTTTTAACAATTTTGACCCGTCCGCTTTCATGTGCATCGTGTTATATGACTTGCCCTACCTTCTTGTGACTGGTTCCTTTTTTTGTTCCTTTGCTGCCATTTTTTTGTTCGTTTGTAACCGTTCGTATTGTTTATTTGATTGCTCCTGTTTATATCGTGCCCACTAACTCGATTAGACAAGAGGCATAAATCAGGCCTCGGCATGCTGCCAATTTTCTTTAAATAAATTCGTCGCATTGCATGCTATCCAGTCAGTCAAAGTGTATTTGCTGAAAGAAAGTGAAATTATTCATTTTGTCAGGGAATTTTCTTCTGCGTGAAAGTTCATTTCACATTGTACAGTAAATCGTTTGATGTCATTTGATTTTGAATCGTTTTTGTCTACACACTAACGTTGTTTACTGGCTCCTTTTGAAATATTTGCATATAAATTTTGCTTTACTTGACACACATTTTACTTGGTTCAGAGCCTTAATACAGCAAATTGGGCTCTAGAGCAGGCGTGAGAAATTAGTTTTACCAGGAGCAACTTTAGGAAGAACGCGCTTAACGGAGGGCCGTACCTCTAATATGATCGTAAATTAACTACAGTAAATAAACGAAAAACAATAATGGTACACGGAAGAGTTTTTGAGATGAACAAAGCGATTACGATGGATGAAGTATTTCTCGCTTCAAGTAAGCATCAGCACTAACATTCACTATGATATGTTCGAGGAAATATCAGATGTGAAGATTTTTCCTGCATGCTTCCGCGGGCCATTGAACGAGATTTGGTGGGTCACATGTGGCCCGCGGGCCTCTAACTGCCCACCCTCCTCTAAAGTGATTAATGAGCTTTATAACAAAACATTGCAAAAACTAAGTGAAAACTCCAAAAGGGGGATCCTCACGGCATCTCTGAATAAGGAGGGCCCGAATCGACCGCAGTTTTCGCCTCCCTTAATATTCATCCCTGGTCATATGCATGGCATTTCTTTTCTGTTCAAGAAATTACAATTTTGCTAAATTTGCCACGACGTGCAACCCTGGAATGCTATCGTTCAGTTTCTTTCACACTAACCCTAACGTCGGGTGTGCATGACCCGATTTTCAAAAATAAAACAAAAGTATACTTTCTTTCACTGAAGTTTATCACAAAAACTACACTGAAAATATAACTCTCATTGAGCAGTTTGAGCACTAACAAAGTTACTTTTTACTGTAATATCATACGATTTTTGATGAAAAGGAGGGTAGTGTAGATTTCATATGTGTCTGAACTGAATTACTCATAATGAAACATTTTGGGCCACAAGAACGTCTTATGTTGCATACTGCTAACACGACCGTAGAAGCAGGCGCTGAGTGAGTTTCAGCTCTTTACAGCCACCTGGTGCTCAGCACCCTCTAACCATAACGTCAGGGTCAGCGTGCGTAAGCCACCTCACACTGACCATAATGTCGGGTCAGCGTTACCGAAATCGCTCCTTTTGCAAAATCCAAAAGAACGTGCATGCCCGCAAGCGCATCTTTTAACATGTCACACAAAAAAATGAAGCTACTGAAGGATGGACAGCGCTCCGACGAGTGCTTACGTAGTTTCACGTGGGTGAACAAATTTGACCCCGGTCACCGTGACTCAAGACAGTTTTCCACGAAATTGAATGCTTTTTCATAGACTATTGTGATTTGAAAATTAAAATATTTTACAGTTGCTTTGCAAAATTATGAGACCAGTCGACAATAAGGCTAAATTGCAGAAATTTACAGTTATTGCTTGATTGTAATTATATCACATTCACTTGTTCCACCTAAGCTGCGTTAGGTTTTGGTACTTTCAAAACAATTTGGCCAATGGTGCCAAATCTGGTGTTTTGCTCCCAGATCTGGGGTTTTCAATGCCTTTCTCAGGTTTTTCTTCTGAATATCTGGGGTTTTTAGGAATTTATAGAGTATCGATGATTTAAGACTGGGTATGATTTGTCATACTTCCCATTTCTAGTCTCATCTTTCTTTGTCTTGTTTCATCAAGGTACCTCAATCTTCAGCATAACAGATGAAGAAACAACTGACACCAAATAAGCTGCAAATATTACTTAGGTGCAATGAGTGCATGTGACAGAGATACTAATGAAGCAAGCCCAAAGAAAAATATCAAGTGATACACACAGAGTTTTTGTGGAAGAGTGTTAATTTGAAAGATCCGTATCTCAAAGGTTTTGTATAGAAGGACACTGGGAATAAAGATTTAAATATTGTAAAATACTACTAGATCAACGTATGAAATGCAAACAAGTCCATCTTACTGCCAGTAAGAAGTTACTGGGTTATAATAACTCTGACAGACGCAAACGTTCATTAGCAAAGACACAGTATATATTCACCAGCACGTTTTGTGACTTACAGATGCACAGATATGACAGATATTAGAAAGATTCACCTAATGTTATATCTACTCGGGATCTTCTGTTCAAACCTGGTTTTTGGTGTGATTCCATATGGGTTGTTGAAAAAATGTGATTGGCAGCCCTGGATTGGGCATGTATTTACTAGCTATTGGGTATGGTGTGGTCGGAGTATTCTTTTACAAATGTGGGAAATGATTTGCACAGTTGTTTTGCTCTCGTGTTGACCAGTTGCAGTGGAGAACAGCAATTTTTTGAACTTGTAGTAGAATGAACAAAGGAACACCATTAGACAACACTAGGTGATGATCCCAATTCTAGAGTTTAGAGCAATGGTGGGAAAGCTGCGGCTCGTGATCCGCATGCAGCTTACCGACATGTTTTGTATGGCTCTTCTAGAGAGAGAGAGAGAGAGAGTTTATTGGCGCAAATATTAAACAATTTCATACAAATTAAAGCTAAGCCGCTGGGACACCGATAAAAACCTGTTAAACAGGTTGTCTCGTCGGGCGCCCCTCGACAGTTTCATAAATTTTTATTGTGGTGTAAATTTGATGGCCGAATTATTGCAAATTTGTTGAGGTTATTGTTTTGAAG
>Ga0210059_1003689_pt1 | contig 24612 bp, 15 predicted proteins | sample Ectturendosymbi2_FD_188042 | JGI IMG/M metagenome (GOLD analysis project Ga0210059, IMG submission 188042) | Ecteinascidia turbinata endosymbiont from Florida, USA - Sample 2 (SPAdes) (version 2) | ecosystem: Host-associated > Tunicates > Ascidians > Unclassified | place: Key West, Florida...
TAGTTGAAACTCTGGTGAATGGTCTTCCATAAACTGAATAATGTGTGGTTGTAATTTGAAATAAATAGCTTTTTAATCAAAGTCACAATTGAAATTTTCATGGGTACACATCTTTTTGGGTCACCCTGTACATCGATGTATAGAATGCATGAGGGAGTTGGAGGCTGCCAAGGACCAAGGGTCGTCTAGGCTTCAGACTAAAGATGACACGGTCCAAGATTTTTCAGGCCCGGACCGCCCATAGCCTGCAACATTCAGCCCATTAACCGCCCGTGGACCGACGGCATTTATTGTTTTCCAAACCAGCCCGCCCATGGCCCACTAAACATTGGCAGTCTTGTCTATTTTGTCTCCTGAGGCAAAATATCTGCAAGGGCTATTTTGCCTTCTGAGGCAAAATATCTGCTGAGACTATTTTGCCTTTTGTGGATCATGATTGGTTGAAGTAGACATGTCATGTGACAAGCACAGCAAACAAAGTTACATGCTAGGATTAGTGTGTAAGCCTGAAATCCTAAACCTAAGACCTTTAAACCTAAAACCCCAAACCAAAAACCTGCAACCTGAACTTGAAACCCAAAACCTAAAACCTTAACCTAAATCCCTAAGCCCTAAAACCTTAACCTAAATCCCTAAGCCCTAAACCCAAAAACAAAACCCTCAACCAGTCTCGTCACCACGGGATAGCATTTTTGGGCCTAGCCCCAGGGCCGGATTAACCATTGGGCAAGCCGGGCAAATGCCCGGGGCCTCGCGCTTGGATATCAAAACACTGCTTTACTGGTTTTTCATATTTTTAGGCTGTTCATAACGCATCCAAATTGTAGAGCTTTTTGATTACTGCGTTTGGTATATAGGTCAGCGAAACTGATAACTTTGGCGTTTATCGTTTTTGAGTGACTTAAAAGAATTAATCACAGAGCACCACGCTTTATGACCCAAGAATTAGATCGAACTCAATGCATCCCGTGGACGTCTGCAGAAATTTTTCCATGGGGGGGCAACGTCCAAAATTTGCTTAGCCTATACTTTACAGGTTGCTGACGATACCATGCAAATGGACGTTCACAAAACGCTTTACCCTCTTCTACCCCATTAGTCTGTGCTGGTTGAACCACAATTCTCAATCGTTTGTCTGAAACATTTTTTACACTTCGGCTAACAGAAATGCTTTTCTTTTCATAAACTACCTAATATCCATCTTTCGGACACTTTCTACAAATAAGTCATAACTTACGAATAATCAAGGTCCAGAACAACATGAGCGGTGAAAAGACACTCTCACAAAACTGTTTCAAGCAATGAGCAGTAGAAATATATGTTGACAAGACTATCGGGCAACTTACTAAAGTTAGAACACCACGCAGGCTTTAAAAACTGAGCAGATGAATTACGAAAATTCGCGGCAGCAAATATAACTTTGCCCTTAGTGCTCACTAAGAAGTCAGAACTAAACCTTAACGATAAAGACGTGTTCCCACAAGTCTGCATAGACGTATTCTAACAATAAGCTACGTATTTTTACGCTACGTGAAAAGAAGCCTGCATAAGAGTCGTTTGATTAAGCTATTCACTCAGGCACGATGACCACAGTCTCACACTAACAATGGACTTATCAAACTTGTGGATGCATTGCTACAGATTTACTCATGCTTCTTTTCACACAGTATATAACTTTACGTGGCTTACCGCTATCAGCAGTATCACTGTCTCGCTGCATTACCTGCCAAGATGTCTGTGTTCAACAATCACATGCAGGGCTCCCATTTGGTGATTTCAAATAAACCCAGATTGCACACCAAAATAAGCTCATATTATCGTACAATAAAAACAGGGCCGTCGACAGCGGCAGCGGGGGGCCAGTGATGCCCTGCCTCCCCATTTAAAATCTGTGCCCCCATTTCATGTTTTGATATCTGTTACCAACAAAAATATGAGTATGCTTATTTGATTTGAAACGATATAATCGAATGCTGATTTAATTATAGCCCCTCCAAATTTTCTTCTGCAATGAAAACATAAACATTTGGAAGACTTTTTTGTTGCTCAAGACGTTTTTCATAACGCTGATAAACAGGCCCGTAACCAGGGGGGTGGAACCCCCACTAGAAAATTTTTCGCCCCCCTTGGAAAAACGTGTTGGACATTATTTAAAACTATTGGACATAGTTCAAAAAATTTTGTCCCCTCTCGGAAAACTCTTCGTCCCTCCTGGTGTCCCAAGCTGGTTACGGGCCTGCTGGTAACATTCTCCGTTGATGATATCTCTCACTAATTGTGGGAGTACATTTGTCATTAAACTAGGAAATTTTATGGAATATGGAACTGTAGGGTGATTTAAAATCCCACAAAAATATATTTCTAATGCCTTCTTCCCCTAATTGAAATTTGTTTTTTAATTTGTGTGCATAGAGAAACATCGAAATTTAAACAATCAGTCCTGTTGCGATCGGAAATCCTGAGCGGCATGTGCGCAAAACTTCGCACCGTGGCAGCAAGCAACAATAGAGATCATGCTCGCAATCTCTCTTACTATTGCTTGCTCGCGCTACACATATGGTGGTGTTATTCTTCACGCACATCCCGTTCGTGGTGAATCACACAATCAACGCAACACCACCGGAGAGGTTGCAACAGTCCTACCCCTTGTTTCACCAGTTACGTCAATTGGCGTTACAGACAATGAAATTATATATAGGCTATATAACCCTGACAATGATCTTATATGAAGATATGAAACTAGTGATTACTATAAAAAGAAATCGACTGAACACGTGCGGCGTCATCCGTTATGCGTACTTTCTCACCTGATGTGCGCATGCAAACACATCCTTATGTTATTGAACACATTGAAGTTGCTGATGAATTTGTCACTTAAAAAAACCCAGATTTAACGCCATTTTTCATAATTAATCTTATAGCCACCCATGTCGAGTAAAAAAAAGCACATCTGGGTGGAAAAAAACGCAGTGGGAGCCCTACATGGTCACATGCGGAAAACGCCCACTACCGTGACTTGAAGTGAACGTTTGAGGATATGTTACCGTGTTATTCTTACGCAAGAAACACCCACAGTAGAACAATCCGCTAGCTAGTTTGGCAACCTTCCTCTGCAAAGGAGAGGATTTTAACGAACTGCAATCTCGTCATTGCGTGTTTGAACAAATGAAGTTAGTTGACCACATACGAACCGCCGTACATGATCACCCCAATTGTCTCTGAAGTGTAGGCTGCCAAATCGTGTCAGTTTGGACGTTTGGCCGATGTTTTTGCTAAGTTGAAACGAGGGTATGTGAAACGCTACTCAGTTGTGCTAAACGTTTAGGGGCCTCGCGGTCATGACTTTGCCCGGGCCTCACGCTTATTTAATCCGGTCCTGCCTAGCCCCCCGAAACAAAGTTCCAAGTGCCCCGCAAACTGAAATATGAAACTATACTGTATGAATCAGTTGATTTTTTTGTCAATTTTAGAATGTCTAGACCCCCGCACAAAGGTAAAGCCCTCCTATTGAAGATTTTCCGGTGGCAGCTCTTAACCTAAAACTTTCAGCTCTTAACCAAAAACTCTCAGCTCTTAACCTAAAGCTCTCATCCTACAAGCCTTAACTCACCATAAAACCTTCAACCTTTAAACCTAAATCCCTGAACCTAAAACCTTAAAGTTTGAACGTAAAATCCCGCAACCTTACTTATAAAGCGATTGTGATTTGGTACATATATAAAAAAACACCTAGCCTATAGCACGTTCTCAAAATGTTGCATTACACGTTCCCTCCTAGAAGCCACTCAGCATCAAAACCGCTTACTGCCGTGCTCATGCAAGAAGTTACAGTATCACCATGTACGAAAAGTTGCTTAAAGTGTACCTGTCAGTCGCGCCCGACGGAATGCTCACATGGGAAAAGCAAATCTGCCTAAAAATGCAGCAACGGCAAAGCAATGCCAAGTAGTTTTCACTCAGGTTTATTGCCACCGAGTTGTTATTTCAACTCAAAAATTTTTTTAAAGTTTTTTCAACATCAGCGGGCGTCTCGGTGAAATCCAACCGCTAAAAATATCGTGAGCGGCCCGTCCAAAAACCGGACCATTAGAGGCCCATGCCATCTCTACTGCAGACCTCCCAAGGACGAAGCTGCTTTCAGTGTAAAGGGAGCAGTGCATGATAGTTAGTAAAAGTCTTTTACTCTGGGTATAAAATGTAATATGTGCAAAGCGGTTATATGGTAAATTGAAGTAAAATGCGTCACAGGCAAGGAAAAGCCACAGAAGAAAACGGTTCAAATTTGTCACGTTAAACATTTACTGTTTTTATACATTCAAAACTATTCGTGAGTGCCAAAGAGGAAATGCGTCAAAAGCTATAGACCACTGCAGCGTCGCAATAGTGTCACGAGATTTAAGCAGGTTGAGAACCAGTCGCGCAATCATGCTTTGCGAAAAAGAGCTCGTCTATATATGCGTGAGAGCGGAAATGCATTTGTTTTGTAGGCATCCCACAACTTCATACACTGGTTTGATGAGACCAGTTTCGGTGAACGCAACAAAAGCCTAACGATGTAATATATAACAGAGATACTGCATGATTTGACACTTTTCACTGTAATAGCGATACGTAATTAAATCAATCCACTTGCTTTATGTACAGCAATAAATAAAAAAATAAAATATAGTTCTAGTAGCTGCGTAGTACATATTTCTTATACTCTGCTAGAAAAAGTGCCAAACACATTTTATTTTTTATCTCCGGAGGAATTTTTGACCAGATTTCTATTGCACTATATTTTATCATTTTAGCACCTGAGTTTGAACGTGCTTTTGGTAAAGCAAATTGTCGAGTTTTAATTTGTCTTGTGTTATATGAATGAACATCTGTAGTGAGTTTAAAATAATTGTTAAACGCAGCAGGTAACTGCGAGGTAGTATATTTGTTCATGAATTTGCTCACTTCAAGGTTGTACTGTATATATCTTTTAGTTGGAGAATTTTTTGCATTGTATAAATGGTAGTAACAAAGCTTGGTACATTGCAAAGGTTTTAGGACTGAAAAAGGCCAATACCAAATAAACTGCAAGCATATCACTAGCGCTTGAAATCATGACTTTACAACCTTGTAGCTCTCTGTTACTGAAACAAACACCTGCTTCTAAGCCTCCTAAGTATTTTCTTACAAAGTTGTCTGTCGTTTGTTTGTCAAGAACATGTGAAAAAATTCCAAGAAATCCTGATCACCGACGATTGGTTTTAGCTTTTCTATCCATGACAGCAAACTGCCTTCCATAAACTGTCGGTTCGATAAACTATCGGTTCAATGAACTGTTCGATAAACTGCCTTCGATAAACTATTGTTTGATAAGTTATCGCGTCACGTCTTAAACTAAGTTTATAAATTTTTAGTATTTGAAGTTGGTGACGAACGCACTGTGGTTTTAGGTTGTACCATTTGACAAGCAAATGGTATCTTTCCATTTAAAAAATTCGTGATTTTCATATGTGAACCCAACTGTTTTTTTGATATGTAAAGATTGCATTTGATCATGCCATCACGCACCAGAAAGCGTTTTTGCTAGTCCAATTTAATGTGATTTCTAAGTCATCACTTCGTAGTTGACTAAAAGTTTCCTAACGCGTCGTGCGTGACACTTACATCGACAAATTCATTCATCCAGTGAAGCGCTTACACCATATCTTGCTTGGTTTGCCAGCCCGTAACTGTCAAGACTAGCTAAACATTTATTATCCCATTGAGTACGACGAGTACTAGTCGAGTTTGAGTACTAGTCGTTAGACGAAGCAAGCGGTTTTATCTGTAGCGCACGCTTTGCTGTGCTACGCGCCCAAAATATATATGTTCTTAAGACTTTTCATTTCCATTCGGATTGGGTAATTATGGTTGGGCGTGAAAACTTCGAAGGGCTTCAACTCGAGACGAAGTTTTATATCAGTTACGCATCTTTGCCTATTTATCCAACAACACGCATTACCTTATTTCCACTTACGCTTTTCCCTGCAGCAAGATGTGGCCAAACAAAGACTTAAATTTTTCAGGCTGGTTTAGAAGAAGCGGATCTTCGTGTCACCGAAATAAAAAAAGCCGTGTACGAGTTCGAGCGCGACATTTGTAAAGAAGCAGTGAATCCTCGAACTGGAAAAGTAATTGCGGAAAAGGTTGTGCGCTACTTTGAAGATAAGTTAAAGTGGCGGGTGAGCAAACGAGTTTTCTTACTTTTGACTTAAACAAGTGAAATTATGTTAGCCTACAGAATGCTGCTCTCTGCCTTGGAACTTCTGCTCTATAAGTGCATCACTCGCAAACAAATACGTGACTAAAACTGCTTCTCGATTTTGCAACATTAACATTATTTACACAGGGTCGCTCTAAATTCTGTACAGAAAATGGAGTAAGGGTTACCGTGGTCATATTCTTGTACCGCTGTCATGGGCGTCGGAAGGGGGGCAGTGAGGCCTTGACCTCCCTGAATTTTGAAATTTGACATTTTCCTATTAAGTTTTAGCAAAAAAGGTTGTTTTCTTAATTTCAAGTGAACTTTCACCATTTTTTACCCCCCCTTGGAAAACTCCTTGGCTACTAGTGGAAAAATCCGTTGTTGCCCCCCTTGGAAAAAATCCATCCGACGCCCATGACCGCTGCATAATAAAAAGTGTTTTTGTTAACTAAAAGTCTTCAATATATTTGTTCTTGCGCATGATTTTCATCTGAACCAAACCCATAACGATAGGCCTGGACCGAACACATTTTGTGAACTTAGTGAAATTAATCTCGTAACGAATTTTCGTTTGTGTTTTTTGCAGGATGCTTTGATCGAAAAGTTGAGGTTAAAAAACTCTTCTTTGAAAGTTCAGAAGAAGAAACTACAGATGCAGTTGAAGCAGGTATAAAACGAGCGACAATCTTGCAGGTGTTGTGTTCGAGAGTAATAGAAATGACATTGCGATGTACCTTGGGCACTGCCACAGGAATGACACATGTTTTTTTGCCGTTTTTTCGAAACAAAAATAACACTTGTTGTGCACAACTGATGTGAGAAAATGCGATGCCCTTTGCCCACTACGACTTTTGCACGTACTTGTGAAATGTGCATTCTAACAAGGATTCTATTGCGTCGTTGGGACCAAATAAAATTGGGGGCAAATTGCAGAAAGAAGAAATGGGAGAAGTACTTCACGAAGTTGATTTCAATCAGCTTAAAATAGAAAACGAGCAATACCTCGAGAAAATTGACGAAAAAAACCAAGAGCTTCTTCGACTGAAGCTGATGGCGGGAAACACTCTTCAAGTCCTGAATTTGTACAAGGTAGATTTTCAGTTTACGCACTACTCATGTTTTCGCTCGGGATATGTGTCAAAGCGTATCAACTTCCAAATATTGCCTGACATTTTTTATTCTTTTCTTTTCAGTGCTATCGATCATCTTAATTAGGTTCATGCAGTAGGACAGATGTTGTCATATTTTTATCTCACGTGGGGTGATTCCCGATCTGCGTATCAACATATGGACATAGGGGCTGGAATAAATCAAGTGTTGCAGTGTCAGCTGTTTATTAGAGAAGTTGGGGCTGGTGTGGAGTTTGCTCCATGGCCACAGTTATTCGTAGTAGCGTTTCTCGGGAAAATATGTTCATCCTGGCAGTGACGGATTTACGCATAGGCCATGGCCTAGGGCACTGCGCTTGTGGGACCCCTCGCAACTCCTTCCTATGTCGACTCATTACTAACTTAAAATCTGCGAAACTGCGCATAGGCATAACTTCACAATGTACTTGGAAACGAGCGAAAATACAAACGTCTAGAACTATATCCCTAGTCACTGCAGCGCTGTGGTCTCTAGTAGTAAAAGATTTGTTAATTGCACTCTTTCCGACATACATGAGCCTTAGTAAGCAAATTTATAGCGTGTTTGATGCAGATCTACGTTTGGTTGTTTCCAACTAGATAACCAGTAAAAATAGCTTGCTTGCTGAACATCAAGACGTTAGTTAAATCAGCTGGAACAGTTTCTCGTGAGTTTTACTTGGAAAAATTTCTACATTTAGCTTACTTCATATGGTTAGCTGTGGATGTAGCGAAAATACTTTGCTGTGCAAGGAACTTATCTTCGTACTGCTTGCCATCATCCTATAGCGCAGAGGTGGGCAATTAATTTGGCTCGGGAGCCACTTTGAGAAGGTTGTACTTAGTGGAGGGCCGTGCCTTCTCTTCTAATGCAGTGTTTCTCAATCTTTTTCGGTTCGTGACCCCCTTTGGTATTTTTACACACCCAGTGACCCCTTCCTACTAATTTTTCAATACACATGATATTATAACCATTCTGATACAAAATGCTATTCTGGAAAAATGCAACACACTACCACAGCATTTTTACCACAAAGATGCATTTCATAACATTTAATTTCAAACGGCAATTGCATTTCACAAACATTTTCAATGCGACGGTTGACTTTGCAACCGTAAGACCAACTTCGAAATTCGTGGTTGAGTGTTTGACACTGCTAAGCTTTTGCCATGCTCGACTATCCTTTGATTTCGTGCCTCCGTTTGATGTAAGCTAGAGCTGAAAAATCACTCTCGCAGAGACATATTGTGGCAGCGAAAGCAATATTCGGAAGGCCAGTTCAGACCGTTGTGGATATGATTCACGCGCACAGCTCACCAGAACCGCGAAAATGGCATTTTATGAAAAATGTCATATGCTGATGAATGATTCCGAAGATCAAAAATTGGTCCTGCACTTCATCGAGAATATTGGCTATAGCCAGAGAGATAGAGAACGGATGTGGTACGAATGCATTTTCTTCCTCGTTTTGCTCAGGGAAATATTATTGGAACTCAATTTCAAGAGATTGAAGGTGGTCTATTACAGACGTCTTCAAATTCTTAGCAAGTTCTTCAGTCTTTTCAACAACACTTGACAATTTCTCAAGCATAGCAACGTTCCTTACATTACTTTACGAAGTTAGTTTTGCAACTTCTAACAAAATGCTTGCAGATTCGTCGCGATACTGGATGATGTTTGTACTTTTCGTTTTAGCTTTAGATTTACGTTATTCAACCTTCCAAAAATTTTAGCCACATAGGCAAGACTTTATCAACCAAATCTTGCCACTAATGTAAGACAACTCGTATGCTTTCAGTTCTGAGAATAACTTTTAATTTCATCCTTCATAACAAAAACGCGGTTTAGAATGTTTCCTTTCGATAGCCAGCGTACAGACGTGTGGAATAGAAAAACTCGTGTGTCGAAATCATGTGTTTGCAGAATTCTTTGAACAGGCAAGTGTTGGAATAGAAAAACTGACGTGTGGAATAGAAAAACTCGTGTGTCGAAATCAGGCTTCCAGATTTGATGTAATTGATAAAAATCGTGGAATCCAGCACATTTTACGGAAGAGTAACAGTCATATATCCGCTGCAACTCTGCAGAATCAAAAAAGATCTTACTTTCCAGAACATCTGCACTTGTAGTTTTCAGTTCATCACATAACAGGAACTCCTCTTTTAATGTCTCCTGAATGAATATATCTCACGAAAACAAGCAACTGAGCACATGAAGTAACATCTGTTGACTCATCCACTGGAAAAGAAAACATTGGAGTTGGAGATGCTTTCGTTTCATTTATCACCTGGTCTTTCACATGTTCTGGCATATCTTAAATGCTACTGTAACTAGTCTCGCTGTAAGGAGATATTCGTCTCACGTTTGCCGCACTAGCTTCTCCAAGAAGTTGTTGTACTGTTTTCAACAAACAGGGGTTTCACAAGCGTTTTTCCAATCGTGTGAGGTTATTTGCTTGGCAATTTCAAGTGCGACCTTATATGATGCATGTATTGGTGGAAACTTCCGGCAAGATAAATCTCGGACGTTTCAAACTCGCTTCACAGCGTCGGAAGAATTCTCTAACTTCGTGTGGCGTGATTGGGATGCTTTGTATTTAAATGCTGTATCAATTTCGAAGGTTTCATAGACTTAGCACTGAGAGCCTTCATACCTCTGCGATACGTTTCTTCCTGAATGTTGACTGCAACTGCACAACAATAAGCTGTTGGTATAGATAGGTTGTCTTAGTCAACAACGGGTTTAAAACTAGAATAAATTTTTTGTGACATGATGGAAGGCTTCGGCTCTAAATGTTGTATGAACTTTCAAGGTTTCACAAACTCACCATCAGCACAAAGAACAACGTTGCACACAAAACACTGTGGCTTCGCTGTGTTTTTTCCAACTATGGAGGTAAAACCAAATTTGAAATACTCTCAAATACTTGCGTTTCTTGTCCATGGCAACAATAGAAATGAAAGTATCGTAATACTATTGGAGGTAGAATATGTTTCTACCTGACTGCAGTTTCACAATAATAAGCTGCTGGTACTGTATCAACAGTTTTAGAACAAGAATGACCAAATGCGTCAATTGACACAAGCAACATACCGCTTGTGTTTTGCTTCATCTCGGATTTCGACAACAGACGTGCAAGATTGTGGATGATAAAACTAACAGATTGGACTGTACAACGGCGGTCTCACGATGGAAAGACGTATCTGCTCTTCAGGTTGCGACTTCGGATACATACATTGCCACTCATATTTTGCAAAATATTGTGATGTTTGAATTGGTAACTCTAATGTTATAAACTCACGTAGTAAATTACGGTATGCGCAACAAACAAGCTCCTACGTTAAGGAAGTTCCTTGCGATGACCAGATTTTGCGATTTGAACGGTGTTAAGAGAAACACAAGTTAAACTTATCGTTACATTTAAATCTTAGCGCACCCTAAAAAACTTCGAGAGCTCAGGTTGAGAAATGCTTCTCTAGGAGAAATAGAAGCAAGTCTCGGTTGAAGTTAGCCTGAACATTAACATTTGCTGTGATAAGTTCGAGGAAATTTCAAAATTTCATGTTTTTCCTGAATGCTTCCGCGAGCCACTGAAAACGCTGTGGCGGGCCACATGTGGCCCGCTATTGCTCACCCCTGCTATAGCAGGCCTGCCCAACCTTTTCAGTGTTGCGGGCCACTTTCATACGAGGAAATTTATTGCGGACCGCAAACATTTTTGTGACGTAACAGATCCCTTGATTTTGATGAGTTTTATGCGATAACACGAGGTGATAATTAGCCTGTTTGCATGGCGCATTTCATTGTGGCTTTTGGTCGATTGTGGCTTTTTATTTGCTGAGTCACGCTTAAGAAAGCCACACTCTTAAACGTGACTCAGAAAATAAAAGCCACAATGAAATGCGCCATGTAAAGAGGCTAAATGAGTCCTACACTGCAGTTGCATGCAGTGTTGCCAGCTTTTATGGATGTAAACCAAATCTAAAAAATTAAAATTTTTTCGAAGCGATTGTTACACAAGTTTTTGGGTGGTAGGCCCATAACAGAAACAACAGGTATAATTTTGGTGTGTTTTGATGGCAAATATACTGGAGCCTATAAAAAATACTAAAAATTAAAAGTCTGCTTGCGAACTTATTACATCGCCGGCCACTTAAACAACCTCGGGGGCCGCATGCGGGCCGCGCGGCCTTGTCCTATAGCATAGAGGATTAAAACACTATATTTTGTATTGCTTAGAAAAAGACAACTTAACAACGGCATAAAAAATCCTGTGTCCACTGAATGGATTGTGCTTGTTTGGTCCATAACACATGTGGTTACTGTAACAAAGAGGTTTACCTGCAGCTAATCAGATCGACAACTAGACGTTATTTTTCAGGGCGGCAACTTGGTCCCGTATCAAAGTGTATATACCCGAAAAATAACCTACAAAAAACGCTAGAATCGCGGAAATTTAACGAAGAGAACTTCTGCACTACACGAAAGAACTATAAATTCCATGAAAATATCGCATTGCCATTTGTTCTTGAGACGAATGTAGGAAAGGCTTTAATTTCTGTTGAAGATCTAAGGCAATCAAAGAACCAAAGCCGGCACAACAAAAGATATATTTTTCAGGGGTCACTACCCATAAGAGGTACATACTTTCACGCTTTTAAGAAAAAGCGACCAAATAGATTACACTTGGTTAGGGCCCAAAAACTATGATGGTCTAGGGCCCCGCGCTCCCTAAATCCGTCCCTGCATCCTGATCCATCGAATTTTGCATTGCATGCCTAGGAACCTAAGTCTCGCCTACATCAAGTTAGCTGTTTCGTCAGGACATTTGATAACTTGATTACTGTAGAAACAATTTATATGCATTTGTTAAACAATGTGCATCTTCCACCAACTTTTTTATCCTCCCACTTCAGTTGTCTGATGCTTTTAACAAATCTCCATATTTATCCCAATAAGTAGGCTAATGGCTCTACATGCGATGACTTAATGCAGTAGTCACTTGAGTGTTCCGTTTTTCAGTATCGGCTACGAGAACCAACTAACTCCTACCCTGTGAAGCGTTGTCCATGACCATTTCTGTACCCTTGTGTTCTTTTAACGAATGTGGTATGGATCTTGTGTCTGACACAAACACGTAAATATATAAAAAATAAATACCACACTTTATTGTTGTGGAAAACTGTATTTGTACTTTTTGTCTACTTGTGTTTATTTTTCATAACCTGCACTTTACAATGTGGACTGCTTCCTTCCCAAGTTGCGTCAGTATTCTATTTGGCGCAGGCAGTTTCTCGATTTAACCGCCTTAGTTTAGGTTTATTTCGCCACTCCACTACCACAATAAGTGCTTCTGCGATTACCATACTGCAAGATTGTCAGTAAAACCTGTGAATACACGCTGCCTCCGTGAAGTCAAGACGAAAGTATTTTCAAACAAACCACGTACTAGTAGCGAAACAAAAACATATTTATCAGTTGTAACAGTCCCATCGACAAATGCGCGAAGAAATTGTAGTATCCTTTGTGATAAAGTTCAATTGCTTTTTAAGCTCTTGTCCGATGTGCTTTACGAAAGTATTATTTCCCCGGAATAAAAACATCTCTGGGTCAGCTTTGTTTAAAGTACATTGGTCCCAAAATTTGGTCTGATATTCCTGAAAATTTGAGATCTTTTTCGCCTTATTCCTTTGGAAAACTATCTTGCCAGAATTCCTGTTGATTTTCGTTTTATATGCTTGTCACTTTCTATGTGTTGATGTCCTTATATTACCTCTACAGTTGCTCACTCCACCCCCTCTGTACATAGGCATGCTTTTCACCCAGTTTTTGTGTTGTCATTTTTTGCTGTTTTACCTGACGTTGATTCGATGCATTTTGTTACTTGTTTTACTACTTGTGAAACGTCTTCAATGAAAAATTGCTTTGTGCTAGCAACAGGACTGGCTGAGAACTTGACCCAGGTGATCTTTCGCCAACCCTTCGTGATTCAACATGTTAGAACACGATCATTAAACTGTGAAACCAAAAATTTCTTTATGTTTTTATATTGTCATCAACATGAAATCAATTTGTGATCTTTGATTTTCCTCTTGCTGCATTCGTGTTATTTCGTGATTTGAGTCACAAAAATGCATGAATAAACCATACCATACCTCTGCAATTACAAACACACCTGGTCTTTCCTGTGTTAAATTTCCTTGTGCAGACGCACTCGTTCGATTAAGGATGTCGATCCTTCGAAAAAATGACCACTGACCAACTGTCATAACGAATGGCTCTTAGGTCTGTCATTCTATCCCCGACGGTCTAGTACCAACTTCTGTTGAAAACTATCGTCTTTTTAATTGATGCTGGTATCAGCGAAACAGGCAACTTGTAGCACACAAGAATATTTTTTAACACTTTTTACAGAAAAAGTTGCATATGTTGACCATGGAGTCCGAACGTTTACAAAGCGAAATAACATCTCGCAATGAGATGCTGGCTAAGTTTGCCGCGGAAACAATTACAGTTGACGAGGTAAGCAAATTCCAGATCACTTGGTGAATGCCCTAGAACTTTATACGCTTACATTTGACAAGTTTTAGACTGCAGTCAACTGTTTAGGTATAACTCCATCTTTTAAGTCAGGAAAATATTGTAAATTAAAATGTGGATTTTCCAAGTTTTTCTCAGCTTTTTGTCCTGAAAAGGGCAATTTTGTTTAGAACCAAACTACTGGATAAATTTTATAAAGCGCTGCTTTTAATAGGAAGTAGAAACCAGTGCATTCAGGAGTGAAGCACTAAGCGTGGCTTCCTTGGTAAACAAACAGCGAAGTTGAACCACGTAAATTTTGTGGCAGTGTGGGACCATGTTCGTGATGAACCACTGCCTCTTTAGCGGTTCAGAGGGCTGACTACCTGGAGTGTGCGCCTTGAAAACTGACCGTTCGCATCTGAGCTGACGCATTCTGAATTGTAAATTGTTCACAATGCTGAACTCAGTGACGAAGCAGTTGTCGTGCACCCACCCACGCTGCTGATGCCGAGTTAGACAATTGATCTCCATGCAACTGACTCTTTTATTTGTGTGTTCTCGCATCAAGTCAATTTTTTCCCGTTAATCAAGGAACGTGAAATCGCCGAAAAGAAGAACATGCATTTGCGAAGACGCCTGGCAGACTACAAAGTCCCAAACGTGCAAGAATACGTGGAGAAAAAGGCCGACCTCTGCGAATTACAAAAAACTGTCAAAAGTTGGGAAAGGAAGGTGGAGATTGCTCAGGTGAAAAATGTGACATGGCTTTTCCGTCAATAATAACATCAGCATGCAACAGACCGTGTCATGCAAAGCGAAATAGATTTTCCTTATCCAGTGGTTCCCAACCTTTCGCAGTCCGTGCCCCCGCCCTGCTTTTCAATAAATGTACGATCCACAACTTTATTTCTCACGCTTCTACCTACACGACACGTGGCTCCTAGTGAAAGGTACCGCCCTGATTGAGAAACTGTGACAGGCTATCAATAGTCTCCGGTAGCCTCGGTCGTTTTCATGACCACTATCACTTAACGGTTTACGCAAGAGACAGTTTAGACATTAGCACTCATTTGCTCATCATTTATTTGCAATTACTAAGATCACCACCTCAAAAGGCATTTTTGTCTCATTCGTACTTTTGTTTGTTGCAGATGGCATTGAAAACGCACAAGAAGACTTGGCACCAGATATGGCTACAAAGTCAACCAAGCTCATGGGTTCCCACCGAAATGTAGTAGCAGTCCATTTGGCCGGACTTGCGTGAGCGTCGAAACACGGACATTGTTGTCGAATGTTGAATTATTTGGCGCAGTTGTTTCCCACCACCGCTTGAAATCGTCAGAAGTTCTGGAGCTGACCGGCATTGACATATTTCTTTTATCTCGGAAACAACGTCGGAAGTTTCGCGGAACTTCCGTGCAATTTCAATTGAAAAGCGCATAGTAACAAACCTGCTGTCCGACTATCTCTGCGTGGTTGAACTAAACAAACACGTTTCCCGATCTAAAAACGCGTTTGGTAACGACTGAAAGCTTCAACGAGAGTCACGCGCGTAGAGGCTGCACCGGTGCAGCATAAAAAAAACGAAACGCTTCCGCTGGGAACGTATAAAAATCTTGAAAGACACCGAAAATAGCTTCATGCAAACGATATCTGAAATCACGGAAAAAACGCAATGCTTCACCGTAAAAAGAGTACACACACTAAGCATTGCAAAATTTTGTATCCGTTTGGTAACCAAACCCAGGCGTGTTTCCGACGTGAGCCTCATTTGCCGCGAAAAGTGGTGATGCGCTGGTTACTCGGCCGCCGAGGCCTTCTTCGTCGCCCTTTTCCTCGGTGAACGTCTGGGCGAGACTTTCGGTGATTTGTCTGTAAATGTGTTGAAAACAGAAGTTTACTCTTGCCACAGATCAAAGTGTGGTGCGTCGTTTCAGCAGAAAATTGCTGTACTCTTGCACTAAGAAGCATTACGAAAAAATACAGCATGGAGTCTCAGGTTGTTTTCAAAATATTAATTTTCATCAACTCTTGATGACAGCCACGGGTGAACCAAGTGTCAGTACTTTGATGCTCAATTTTTGAATTAAAAAAGAAAATGTACGAGCGATATCGCTGATTTACTATCAAGGTTTTAATAGTACATCAAAGAAAGACAACAGTGGAAAACAGTGTTTTGACAAGAACGAATGCGTAGGCATAATTGTTATGCTCAGGATTGCTTAGAGCAGCGGTTCCCAACCAGAGGTTCTGGGACCCTGGGAGTCCGAAACGCGATTTGAGGGTGAGAGTTCGTATGTACCAAGATGTACTTTTTTTCAAAAGAACTTATATTTATGAAAGCTTGTGAGTGCTATTATTCAAAGGAACATTATCCAGCCTAATTATTCCAGAGCAATTTAAACTGATAAATGCGTACATTGCTGTTTCTGCTTCCCCCTGCAGTTACCACGTTGATGATCGCCTGATTGTCAGCGCATTGTGACGTTTAAATGTTTATGGCACTATTATGGCAAAATTGTTGTTTGATGCTACAGAACTCGAAAAGTTTCTGGTGTTGAGTACAAAGGTTGGGAACCTATGGCTTACCATAGAGCTTTAGTTTAAAACAGAAAAGTTTTCAGTGTGTCATAGCTTTCGTCATCTTTCAAGGCCGACTGCAAAACTTCCTCAAATCCGCAAACACGTAAATCAGCCTAAAGCCACAAAAATCAGAAAAGGCAAGACACGAGTAATCCTATGGAGAACAAATTTAATTTCAGGTTGATTGAGCAAACCTACGACCTAGCGTACACAGGAGTTCTACCTTTCCTTGGGCATTCGTAGTCTACGTTTTGGGAATGGATAATAGCTCATAAATCTGTTCGATTTTTAACGTGTGAAGTGAGGCAGACGCACGCGAAAGCGGCAAACAGCGTTACAACTACCAACTGATCCCACTTTCGTGCACACTTCGCAAGAAGGGAACTGAACAGTGATGGACTTACGATTGGGGACCGAAGCAAAGCTGAAAAGGGGGGCCATCGGATGACGCCATCATACTCAGTCAACCGCGATAAAACCTATCGATCAAGCCTAGGAAGGGGATATGCGGGCCAGTCAAAAATACGTTCCTGAGACCAGTTACGCATAGGCACCCTGGCCATGCATTTTGAGTTCGTGTTTTATTTCCCGAGGTGCAATCTTGAGAAGCGGGCCGCACGGACCTGCAGATTGCTTGGCCCCTTTGAGTGCGCGTCTTTAAGTGCTTGTTCAAGCGCACAGCAACGATAACACAGGCAGATGTAGGGGGCCAGACCCTTTGCTCCGGAACCGTCGCTTTTAACCATTGCGTTGCGCCATCGAAGTCGCCCACATATTTGCAGCAGTAAAGGCAATTACCGTCAAGTTTCTTGTCTGGGAGAGCACAACACGCAAGACACTTCACCTCCTTGAGTTAAGAAGCAAGGTAACCACAGAATTTGCCTATAACGGCACCTCTAAGGGATTGCATAAAGAACGTTATTGCCGAATTGACGTTATAAGCGAATTGAAATGCATGTAAAAGATGCCATCGCGACTGAACAAAATGTAACGTTATAGGTGAATTGACGTTACAGACGAAGCCGTTATAAACGAATTGAACTGTATAGAACAGATTTACAAGAGGTTTCAGGCTTCATTCGGATTAAACTAAAAAGTTATTTTCAGGGCAAATTCCCCTCCCCCCCTCAGTAAAATGCCTTCCCGTACGCCTATGCGCCTCATCCATGCTGGTTTTCACTGGACCAAACCATTTTGGAGCCGGAGAGAAGTTTTTAGATGCCGGAGCCTGAGCCAAAAGCATTTAAACACTGGGGCCTGGAATTTGGGTTCCGGCTACACAGCCCTGACCGTAACAACTAAAGCACAAGCAATTTCCATTGTCTTGTCCAACAAATAGCACTGTTGCATAGGCAAGTTGCGACGTACAAAAATTTTGTTCGATACTTTGAAGAGTTTTGGCGAGCAAAAACCATTATGCGAAACTGAGTGTGGTGATAAAATCTCCGTAACTTCTCCTTTTCACACTCTACTCGAAAAACATAGCTTAGCTCGCAAAGGACATACACTTTGACGTACTCATTAGGTCCAGCGTTTCCTTCGGGATCCAGCTGAAATCAACAGGGCCATTCGTAGTGCCGGTTTCAAAGCCAGGACCATTCGAGTTCACAGCGTGGGAAACGGCCGGGCGTTTTCCTCGTTTGGTTTTGCTGGAGGCCAGCTGGTAGAAACCCAACATGGTCAAGGATCCCAATGCAACAAGCATCATATACATGAAAAACCTGCAAAGCAGAAAAATAGTTGAAACGTTCGACCGAAACAACCTTCCGCAACAGAAGAATGGCTGGAAAAAAACAAACCTGTGCAAATCGCGAGGTATGGCAGTGAAACAATAGATCTTATAAATCAGTCCCGTCGCCGCGGGGGGGGACTTTGGTGGGCTTATCCCCCAAGCAAAGCTCCAAGCCCCCGAAATTGAAACGTGAAACACGATAATAAGTGGAGTTTTGGTTAATTTTATAATGTCAAGTCCCCCCCCACAAAACTGCAAAAGCCCCCTATTGAAAACTTTCTGGCGACGGTTCTGTTATAAATTTTCCGACATCAGTCACGCTCGTTTAAAACTACCGCGAGTTAATGGTTTTGTGTCATCCACTGACGGCCAATTTGGACTCGATCGTACAATTTTATCTAGCCTCCAGGTAGCACATCAAAATTTGCCGGTTAAAAACGGTACGAAACATTGACATTCTGATACGCTCGGTCGACGCAAGCCGAGACGGCGACGATGACCTTGCCTGTCGATTGTATGGCGTTTGATCTTTCTATAGACCGGAGAGGTTTTCAGTAAGTGGATACCCAAGCGTCCAGCATAAAGCTTTTCGAGTTCAGTAAAGCAATGTTTTCCTGACCGCAGGTTATCGAACAAAACTCACATGACAATTCCAGATTTTTTACATGGAAGTTTGGCGATAGCCATAAGAGATGCGTGCGGTTGAATTGCAGTTATCAGGAGACATTAGTCAAAAAACTTTGCGAAACGCTTTAATAAATCAAAAAACATCCGAAGAAGTGACCAAACTGCTCACAACAAATCCCCACAACTTTATTTCAAACAAGCAACAACAAACTAACATAATAATCCTACCACACGCAAGCTCTACAAAGATTTGCTAAAATGAGTGTTGTATTCAAAGCACGCGACAAAAATGAGCCTCACGTTTCAGTATCAACGCCATCCTCATTCTCCCTAACTTGAATCGTTTGGTTGTAGACGCCGTCTCTGTACATGTTGTCTTCCTGAAGAAATATTTTGGCTGACCGTATAAGACACTTAGCAAATGTAAATAAACAAGGTTCCAAATTTCTCAGTTTAGTTCACTTTTTCAACAGTCGACAAGCCTTCACACTCACAGTGTCCTTGTAATTGACATTTATGAGAAGGCCGAAGGACCGTCCACCTGATAACTCCCCAGGAATGAAGTTGTATCTGAATGAAGCTTGTTTTCCAGCATCGACCATCTTGTTTGGTGTAGTGATAGAGAACTGCAAACCGGAAGGCAAGAATGAACTGTTCGAAACTAATGAAAACAAAGCAGCCTATGCAAGCAGTGCAATAACTTGCCTGCAAACGCATAAATCAGTTCTGTGCAACTTAAAACGATGGCACTTAGAAAAATCGAGTAAAGACCACCTACATTTTGGATGACGTAGGAGTAATCTTGTGGGTATCTGAATGACCCTTCAATACTGGTGATTACAAAGTTGTCCGATCCCGTGTTGGAAAAGTGAATGAATGCGCTGGCTTGCTTTCCGGCTGTTATAGCAGCTGAAAAACGGACATCACAACGTAGAAGCTAACAAAGAGTACAAATACCGCAGCACAACAATGATTCCGTTTAAACAACAGCTTAGGACAGTAACTGTTAACCGAATCGCTTGCTGTCCTTAACGCAGATTTGTTGGCGAGAGAGGTACTTTTCCAGTACGTCATATTATTTCATGTTCTGATGTTTGCAATAAGCGCAACACTTTGCGCAAACCTTAACTGCCTAAAGCCTTAAAAGGGTTTGGGGCCACACGTCAATCGTAAATAGTATGTTAGTAGTTATAAACATTGTATGACCTATTTAACTTACACAAGCGAAAAAACGATTGAATTAGGAATTAAGGACTATTGTTTAGACTATTTCAAAATTTCATTCTGACATTTAACGAGATGTTAATAGCGAAACAGTTCAGTTTTCGGAGTTGGAGTAGCTTTCCATACGTTTGTGCGTTGCAAGCCTGAGAACTACTCGCTCACAAACAGACTGCGCAGAAAGCAATATGAAGCTTCAAGTAGTGCGAATCAAAACAATCGACCGTGGAAGGGGTTAACGGAAAATTTATTTCCAAAAAAGACTTTCTTGGGCGACGACAGTTCAGTGGTAGAGTGTCCGCCTCTCAATCAAAAAATTGGGTGAGCATCCCACGGCCATGTGGATCAACGTAGCGCTGCTTGGGCAAGAGCTTTCACCTCAACCGCTCTGGCAATAAGCATATTGCAGGCTTCGGCCTGCCAGCGATTGCTGTCACGCAACTAATCCAAACAAATTTGCTCGGAGAGTCGCAATACGAAGCAAACAATGCAGCAAGTGTTTTCGACACCGTAAGTAAGAGGTAACTTAGTGGTGAGTGACTTGTTTTTATAACTGACACTCGCACTCGCAAGATAACTCTTTTAATTGTTTGTTTGCAATCATGAGCTTAAGTCAGTTGTTTTGGCGGTTTATTTGACACACGTGTTGTGAGGACATTTAGTTTTATCTCCTGCTCGAAAAACTTTTCTCGCAAGACACACTATTGTCTTGTAGAATTTTAACACTGCGGTCTTATGATGGTCGGTTTCGACCCATTGACCGAGTTTTCCAGCGGTGTCCTTACGTAACGCCCAATTTGCCACCTGTTGTGACCAAACAACAAGCGCCTGAGCACGTAACATGCTGTGCGCTTTAACCAGCATCTCTTACGAGGGATGACTTGCTCCAGAGATAAAGGTTAGTTTCACTAACTGCTGCGTGTATGAACTAAAAACATGAAACACTGATCAAAATGCAAGCCGCTATGTGGACCCTAAAGCGTTTCACAGAAAGACCCCCCTAAAAATTCGAAAAATCTTTAACTTTGGGCGCTTTTCTCATTTTGCAGAATTGGAATTTATTGAGGTGCCCCCACAATTATTATCACGCTAGAAATCTGCAGTTGTTGGCAAACTGGAACACACGAGTAACAGATCTTATAAGTGTGTAATTTCTAAACACTTAATTAGGGACAGATCATAAACTTACGTTCAGTTCCAGTGCTGAATATAATCGCCGTTTCAGCTTCTTTATGAGAAGAAATAGGTTCAGGCTCATCTTCCTCACTCTAACAAAGCAATTGTTTTTCAATTAGTATTTCACTGCACAGTTGACGAAACCTATGGCAACAAAATATCACGATTGCACGGTAAAACGTTTTTCCAGTTTGTCATTCTTGTTAAACTCCCTTACGCAGTATGCACGAGGTTTTTTAGCTTACTTCACACCAAAGACTTTGATAAGCAGTGAATTCCGCTTGAGTATTATAAAAACTTGTGCTTGCCAGTGCATATGAGTACCTACAACATTTTGGTCATAGTTGCAAATGTACCATGTAACAAAAATACTGTAACACATACGTCTATAACATGAAGGTGTAATGCTTGAAATTTGGACAGGTTTCTTAAGTGTTTATAATAGGTTATTAAATTTGTTGTTGCGTTCATAACAAATTTGCACCATGTTTTTACAGAAGTCTTTTTGGATCCCTCAAAACTGATAAGCACCTGAATTTTTGTTTGTAACATAATGGGTTGAGATCACATGACGTAGTGGTTGCAAACTTACACCAGATGGAGATAATTCTGATTCAGTATCTTCATCTTCTACAACTCCTTCATCTTCATCTTCTACTTCACCTTCATCTTCAGCATCTTGAACAGTATCTTCATCTTCAACTGGGTCTTCTTCAGCATGGCACAGCCCTTTCAACAAAAAGTTCAATGTCTCATTCATTATGTCAACAATAGGCCTATTTACATGGTCGTGCTAACAAGTGCGCTCGACGTTAGCTTTGATGACATCAAGATAGATTTAATTAATCCCCTAATTAATTAGTTTGTTGTTTTTAGGCCGTAACATTTGAACCAGAAATGCTAGAAAGCCAATCAAAGGCTTGACAGACTCAAGATTATAGCCTATTTTCCAATAAAAACTTGGAGTCAAAAAATTCCCACTTGTGGTTGGCCTAAAACCTACCCAAACTTATGACGTCACCCAAAAAAAACCTTAAATCCAAAACTTTCCAATTTTTGTTAATGCAAACTAGAAGACATGTCGCACTTTTTGAGGGTTTAAACAGCTCTCCAGTTCAATTGGCTGGCAAGTTATGGAGTTGCACAGTGGTGTGAAAATAGTGGTTAATGTGGGATCTCAAAGTACGTGTATATTGTAAACCAGCTCCCAATGTATTACAGTGGGGTCTAACAGAATAATTTATATGAAAGAGATGCTTCAGTATATTGGTGGTATCGCTAACGACAAAACATACAGCATCAACTTCCAATAGAGAACCCTTTGTGGCCTAGGAGATAGAACACACACCACAGATGTTGGTAGGCTGGTTTTGAAGACTGATCAGGTCACATCGAAGACTTGAAAAATGGAACATGGGGCATGTCCAGCCTTGTGCTTGGTAATGGATGGGTGCAAGAGAAAACTTCACAAACAGTGCTGCTTGGATGGTGTAAGAGAAAGCTTTCAGAATGGTACTGGTCTGCCAACAGTGCAATATTTACAACAAAAGTAGCCCAATGCTCTAGCAGAAATGTACCCCATAGACTACTCATGACTCTCCAAACAGAGTACAAAGTGAATATAATGAAACTTTCTTTTCTTTTCAACATGACGGTTTACATCAAAACTGAAATGTTATCACTCAAACAGACTGTAGCTAAATCTATGTAGCAGGACAACACATACTTCAACAAAAATCATCTCAATTTGCAGGAAAATACTTATATCATGATAAGTATAGCATAAGCCTTGAACATAAGACATAACACCTACAATGGGCTGTCAAGTGGGTTTCTGAACGCTCTACACTGGCTTGTGTAGTCATGGTCATGCATTCACAACACAATGTGAACCAGGGTTGCCAGGTTGGCCTCAAGTCTAGTCTCGTTTCAAGTTGTTGACTTTTTGGGCTTTTCTGGCTTCATCTCAAGTTGATTGGCCTTAAAAATTTCGTTTGGCCGTTTGGATCTTTTTTGGCCTTTTATGATGAAAGTTTCTTTTGAAGGAAAATATTACAATTCCATTTTTTTGGCAACACATTTTCTAAATGTGTAGTAAATGCTATATTAGATCAACACCTGCGTTCTGATGTTAGGAAGATTTAAGGATGCGAGATCTGAAATATATTTTTTGCAAAATTACTGGAAATGTATGCACTGTGTAGTGTGTTACGTGCACTAAGCAGACTCAACGCTTGCAGACAGATCTGCATCTTCATGATAGAAATGTGACAATGACATCGAGGAAGTGGAAGGGCGCTTATGATTCTGGTTGTAAGTACAGGAGTGAATGGGAGATGACTTTCGTATGGGTGCAGAAAGCTACCGATGGATCAGTATGCCAACTGTGGCACCATAGTACCCAAAGTGTGCAATCTCACAAAACATGAAAAGTCAGAGAAGCATCAGTAATGACCTCAAGTACAATGCCAACCAAAACTTAACCCTAATTTCGAAAAAATTTCTAGTGATATTCTTGTAATTTAGGTGTTGCTTTGTGACAAAGGAATAGAAACACCATGAACAAAGTTTGGCTTTTTTCTGGCATTTAAACAACCGGTTTGGCCTTTTTCTAGCTCTTTTTAGCACTGTTTGGCTTTTTATTGAAATTTTCATCTGGCAACCCTGCTGTGAACATGCGTTCAGTTGCTTGATTCAAAACTAATAACTTCCCTGAGTTTTCTTGCTAGATTGAACTCAAATTCAACATTTTGTCGTCCGGCTGGTTTCAGGAATTCCCATGCCAAAACAACCGGATCGCACGTGGCTTTGCATGCATGTAACTCTGGCGCTACCAAAAGTGGTAGAGAGCTGTTCAAAGGCTCAAAAGACCAGGCAAGCCTTCTGGTCTGCACTCGAAAAAAATTTTTTGGTTGGGGGTTGCAGATTTTTTGTGTGACGTCGTAAGTGGAGGGCTTTTGGGCCACCTTGGCCCACTTCACCTGGCACTGGGCCCAAGGCATTTGTTTATTTTATATCATAACTTTTTAACCAGAAACGCTAGAAAGTCAATCACTGGCTCAAAAGACTCGGACTCGAGCCAAGTTTCTAATCAAAAACTTCAGCAAATACTTTGGCCTAGCGGTTGGGACCTAGGCCAGGTAACATGAGCCAAAATGACCCAAAAACTACTTCACTTATGACGTCAATCACAAAAAATCCACAACCCCCAACCAAAAAATTTTTTTTGAGTGCAGACTAGAAGACTGGCTGATCCGTTCGTGCCCTTAACCCTTTTACGACCGGCTCGTGCATTTTTGGATATAACTCGGCACCTGCTGCAGCTAGAGAGGTGTTCAAACCCTCTACGGATGCGGAAAGTCTTCTTGGTTCTATCAAAAAAAAACATTTTTTGATTCGG
>Ga0210059_1003690_pt1 | contig 24611 bp, 16 predicted proteins | sample Ectturendosymbi2_FD_188042 | JGI IMG/M metagenome (GOLD analysis project Ga0210059, IMG submission 188042) | Ecteinascidia turbinata endosymbiont from Florida, USA - Sample 2 (SPAdes) (version 2) | ecosystem: Host-associated > Tunicates > Ascidians > Unclassified | place: Key West, Florida...
TTCTGCTTGTTGGCTGAGTCATATGAAACAATAAACCATTACCATTACAAATTCTCGGGAATTCTCGAACCCAGGATCCCGGTTTCCAATCCCTAATCAGAACTGAGATGTGATTTTAAATCTGCCACACCTTGTATGAAACCGAGATGTATGTTCCTGGTTTACAATGCTTCCCATTCATTTTTACCTTTCCGGAAACATGGATGTACTGCCGTCATCTCGTCAGTAACTTTACATTTTCGCTTAGCCATTTTTAACAGTAAAAATGACAAAGTTTAATCTTCAGCACTAAATAATTCTTACTGTGAAAACATTGCGGTTAGATTTCATAAAATGCATTATTCCAAAATCCCGGACAATGAAGCATTGTTTAACATTTCTCCCTGACGCATATTTGGTCACCAAAATCCCGGACATGTCAGGGAAGAACCTGACGTATTGCAACCCTACCGTAGTGTAGTCCCAGGCCTTACTGATTGAACATGCCAAGTTTGCCACCATGAGTCTGTTGCTGGTGTAGCAAGGTAGGGATCTTTCATTTCAGAATACAGTAACATTATGGCAGTTGTTTGCTACGTACCTGGACTAGCTAGAGGCCTACTGTGATTTGTAGTCTAGACTAGCTGGAGCAGGCTAGCTGTTTTAATGTCTGTAGTCTACACCAGTGCTCCGCAACCGATGTGCCGCGGCACTCCAGTGTGCCGCGAGACGATGCTTGGTGTGCCGTGAAGTAATTTGATCAGAAAATATGAGCAATAGAGTTCGCTAACCCAAACCCTAGCTAGACTTCGACTGTGCATTTACGTTGTTTTTGTGAAGTCAGAATTGAAGTTTTCACAAAGACATGGTAGGCCTGGCATAAATCAATAATGGTGGACGAAGGTAGAGGCTTTGCTGCGTTGGTGAAACGTCAAAATCCAGCCATTCAAATTACACAATGCTATTTACATAGGAAAGCCAGAACTATAATCATGTTTTAAGGTTTGGGGAGGAAAATCCATATTTGGGGGGGAGCAAGATTTTTATCGCATGATTAAAATTTTTTTCCGGGCACAACAAAGTTTCTGGGAGTTATAACAGGGTTGCCAGATTTTTTTCGTAGCTTATGGCCAAACTCCTGATAAAAAATGGGCAAAATGGTTGTTTTTTGAAAAAGTTATGGCCAGAATCACAAATTGTTTTAACTGTGGTAATTTCCATATTCATAGGTGTCTCAAATTGTTTAGAAGGCAGTATACCTTTTGCCAAAAAATATGGTTTTGCCAAAGAGGCAAGTTTTTATCTTAAAACAGCAATTTCTGCTGTAAACTTAAAATTACCTGTTACAACGTGTCTTTATATATCTTATTAAAACTTAGAACCATATATTAAACACGATAGTAGATACATGCTTTCGTTGTGACCCATTTCTGGACTAAACAATTTGAAATTAACTTTCCAATTCAACGACTAGGCTAGAATTCTCTTGATCGTGTGCTCCAAATATATGAACAAAAGATTAAAGTCATGAATTGCACTAAGTTGATGATCATAATGAGTTATCCACATGCTCAAAACCATCATTACGTTCACATAAGAACGAAAGGGCAGTAACACTTGAGAACAAACATTGACTCATGACAGGTCCGACTGAAACACTTGACTTGTTGCACAAAATCTACAAGATTGCAAGGGCAAAATAATTACTACACACTTTGAACATTACAAGGTTGAAGTTACTGCAGAGTGTTACTGTAAAAGTGATGAGAAACTTCTAAAAGTAAAATCTTAACAATAATGCAAAACACTTCTAGTAGAAGCCTATAACAAGCCTATAAATTCTACTTATGTACAACATTATCAGTCACATAACCGAGTGCAACAGTCTTCAACAGATAGTGATGCAGTTCGAGCACAGGAGATACCAGTGGTAACCAAAAGATTATCACTGACTGAAACATCTGTACAAAATCTACTGATTGCAAGGATTAAATCATTACTACACACTTCAATGCAAAAAAGGTCGAATTGCCACGGTGTTACTGTAACAATGAGTGATATGAATACCGTCCAAAAAATACAAAAAAACAAAAGATTTAATGAAAACTTAATTTTACAGTGACAAACCAAAAAATGGCCAAATTTTACAAAATGACCAAATGCGTTTTTTCATGGCCAGCGCAGGTAAAAAATGGCCAAATATTTCGAAATTGGCTATGAAATGGCCAATCTGGCAACCCTGAGCTATAACCCCCATGGCTACGGGCTTGAGCCTGAGGGAAGCCCTGATGATCAAAGTATTACCAAAAAAATTGTCAGAAACGATGAGACTGTATCCACATTGTCAACTTTGCTAAAGCAAGAGCCTTGAATTTCACACTAATGTTTTCGTTGGTATGCGACGAAACGGGATCAGAACATCAATCACTGCTACTTCATACGTCTGTGCAGTGGCGTAGCAAGGGGGGCCGCGGGCGGTGCAGTTTTAGGGTGGCGGCATTTTGCTTATCAAAAATAATTTTTTGAAAGGAGTTTAAAAGTTCTAGCTTTTCGTTATAGTTTTTTAATAAAATTTTGAGATTTAAAAATTCCAACTCTTTTCAATTATTGTGCTTAGAAGCCCTAGACTGGTGGGTTAGCTTATAAAAACACGTCATGTGGCTGTGTAGTGAGCAAATTGATGAAATGTACTGTATATTCAAAAGTTTGAGTCAAAAATCCAATGTACGAAAGTGCCGCAGTGTTTATCTTGAAATTGTTTTTTTTACACACTTACTTGTGTGGCAATTGTGCCCCAGTTCCTTCAACTTCCTCGCCAGGCAAAGCCATTTCCGCCAACTCAGTCAAAAGTCCTTTGAACAGAGAAAAGAGATAACATTCGACTGTGGACTAGCAAACATTAGGTTGGCGGTTGTTCACGGTTGATATTGCCCTTCCTCTCAAAATCCGATAAAAAGGTTTGGCATGAAATCACGGTAAATAGTCAAGGCTAGCTTAACCTTTTATCTCATATCGTTCGTTCCTCAGTAACTCCCCAACGGTACATCATAACATCACCTGACACCTAGGCATTGGCGAAGAAGATTTCGCTGAGGTGGTGATAGCTCAGTGATAGAGTTCCGCCTCTCAATTGGAAGGTTGTGTGTCCAATTCACCGACACTGAGTGTAACGCCGTAACGCCCCTTGGGCAAGATCGTTCGCCTCAACTGCCCCGGTAAGAAGCAATTTCAGGCATTGGTATGCCGCTAATTGCCGTCGCCAAAATTATAAAAAAATTTATTGCCGCATCTCATGCTATTTTTTAATGTTAAGTGGGATATTTTCAATAGGTGCCATAAGCTGTAGCCTAGTCTTTAGGTAGGCTTATCAACATTAAATTTTGGTGGTTAAAGTAAAGAACTCTGCATAGATAACTTTGCTCAGTTTCAATACGACGTGTGTTTTTCTGCATGACGTAATGGTGTTGGAAAATGACGTTCTTGAAGCGGGGTGGTGGGCGTTTTCGTGATTAACTTTGAGCTCAGATTGTCGGTTTTAACTGCAATGGAGTGAATCAGAGCCAGTCGATAGGCCACGTGAGTTTCGTAAAAGTCTCCATTGTTCAACGGTTTACTTAACATTTGTGGTCATAGAAAAATTCATTTCAACAAGAAAAGCTTGAAAAAGGTGTTTGCTCTCATTTGATGAATAGTCTGAAAATCTAACGTAAGGGTAAAAGATGTTTAGATGTGATTGGGGTGAAGGCTTTTATGGGTCGTTAATCAAAACAGTTGTACAGCTTGGCAATGGCTGTGCTGAGTAAAGTTGTTCAACTCACTTACGGTCGAAGGCAAGAAGTTGCAATCACTGCTGAGCATTAAAAATAAGGCCTATGACCCACTTGGCATGGTTTGGTAATACAGTTTTCGAAATAGACGTCTGTTGCTCACCAGTCCTGTCGCCACGGGGGCTTAAACCCCCAAACAAACTTCCAATTCTTGAAATATGTAGCACTACAAATCAGAAATATGAAGCACTATAATTCAGTGTATTTTTTGTCAAATTTTATAATGTCAATCCCTCCTGCACAAACGTGAAGTCCCCAACTGAAGACCTTCTGGCCATGGTTTTGTTGGTAACGTACAAAGGTAAGGAATAGCACTATGCATATGTAATTGGAAGAGGTCCAAAACAACAGCTAGACCAAGTGCACAGGTCACGATGAAGACTGCAAGCCAGGGCTTCTCAACCATAGTTTTAAACCTGTTTAAGATATTTTTTCAAAATGGGTCCCCGCATCTTAGAGGGCTCCGTGCAAGTGCCGACAGAGTTAACGTTAGAAGCCTTTTATACATACTAAGAGGATCAAACCACTACTGAAACGTGAAGTGAACAATGAAACGTTCTTTACATCACTGAGATCATATTATCAGATTATCCTGGTATATGTAGTGTATACACTACTTTTTAGTTAAAGATGGGGATAACATACGAAGTTTTAACAAACATAAATGCTTACATCTGTAAAGTAGCTGAGCCGCCATCACATCCCTTAATTGTTTCTTGTGATCCCCTGGAATGAGTAAACTATTAAAGAGTCATGTGGTGAGCTTACCGGATATTAAAAACCAACAGGGAAGAAAATTTGACGAAACATGTCGGGTTCGTGTATGCGTATGTGAAGAAAGCAAAAAATAGAAAAATTAATAATAAGCAATGTGGTGATAAGCAGAAAAAGTAAGACTCATATTCGACAATGAAAAACAAGACCCATTTCAGTTTGAGAGTGTTTTTCACTTTAAATTTTGTAAGCAAATTTGAGGGGTTGGAAGGGCGGCACTTTTAGGGTCGGCCCCGGGCGGCACTTAGCCTCGATACGCCACTGCGTCTGTGCGTTGAGTTTCACGGGAGAAAGTTCTCGTAAGACTCTTCGAGCTCCGGCATGAAATAAGTCAGTTCGTAGTAAGTCAGAACAAACAACATCTGCAAAACCCCTTGAAGATAATGGTGGGATTGCTAAGCTTGCATGCATGCCCGACACATTTAAACCCTTGAATGAACTCAACAATAAAACGCAAGGCAAAAATGAAAATATCCGGACATGTTCTGACAAGTTAAAAAGTTTAAACAGAAAACAGAACTCTGGAAAACTGAGTTACTACGGGGATCACTGGAAATGTTTCCACGAAGCAATCGAAATAGAACCATTGGCAGTGTATTTGTGGTAGGTTTGGCCCAAGAACACTTAACGTTGTTACATCAGAAATATGACGGTTACTTCTTCACAATTAATATGGAACAATATGGTTGGATCCGAAATTCTTTTTCGGCGAATGTTGAAACGTCAACATAAGAATTATCCTTGCCTGTTAGAAAAAAAACATTCTTGAAATATGAAACGCAGAACTCTGATATTGAAATTCAGTGATGTTCCACCTGATGTGTTTTCGATTTGTATTGAAGAGGTATATAAGCGAATTTCGAAGGTGGTTATTGAAATTCTTCTTACGTTTTGCATTGCATACTTGTGTGAGCAAAGTTTCTCATCTTTCTTATTGATCATAAATGCTTACAAGGCGTTGCTGATGGAGAATTCGAGTTGCTCTTTAAAATATTGAGACTAACGTACAGCGATTTTAAAACAAGCGCAAATAACCCCAAAAAATCATGAAGTGTATTGCTTAAATTAGTGGTCGAGGTGTGCCGTACAATTTTGGGAAGTTGTTAAGTGTGCCGTGAGTTGAAAAAGGTTGCGGAGCACTGGTCTACACTAGGCCCTGTTGTCTAGTTTACGTGGGCCTGCATTGACTGGTCGTTGGAAGAGTTAGCTTTTTTTCGTTCTCGAACATGATAGGTCTACGCAAAATTGTTGTTTTATGACATTGACATGTTAGACTGAATTTTAAGTGAGTCATTTCATAATTTGTGAGATCGTTTATGCCAGTTTGTTGTTTTGAATGCTGTTTTGGTTTGCATACTAGCATTGATAAGTACTTAGATATGGTTAAAGTACAAGAATGGATAGGATTAAGAAATGGATAGGATTGTATAATTGTCAGTGTGAAATCATGGATTGTGTTAAAATGGAACCTTTGTTACTAAGCAATTGACTAATAAAAAGCTTTGTGTGGCAAAAGCTTCAGCTTGCTTTTTGATGCAATTGACTCTGAAAGGTACTCAGGTTATGCGATGTGTCAAGCTTGCAAGATATGTCAAGTTTGCTGTTTATAGGCATGGCATGACTGGGCTCAATATGGGGCAACGCATTTAGGTAGTGTCTATTGTGTTTCATAAGGCAAAGACTCTGCTGGTACTATTTTGCCTTCAATATGATATGCAAAGAGACATTTGGCTCTGGTAAGTCCCGTAGTCACGGGAAGGTTTCTGGGGGCTTAGCCCCCATACTGAAACATGAAACACTATAAATCAGTTGAGTTTTTGTCAATTTTTAGAGTGTCAAGCCCCCCCGCAAAAAATCCCACCCTCCCGCAGAAACGCAAAGCCCCTATTGAAAACTTTCTGGCGACGGTTCTGGTTCGGGTCCAAGAGTTTATGGTTAGGGCTTGGTGTCAGGGCTTGGTCAAGGTTTAGGGTCAGACTTTAGTTTTGAGGGTTCAGTGTTTAGAGTTAAGGTTTGGCCTACAGTTCACGTAATGCAAACAAGAAGCTGCTGACCGCATGCCAGCCCTGCAACCATTACAACACTTGACCATGCATGTGGGACTGAGCTGTTGCAGACGTCACGGTCAACTAAGTAGGACATGCGTTCCAAGCTTGCCATGTGACTACTTCAGCCAATCGCATTCAGCTAGAGGCAAAATAACTCCAGCAGTTACAGACACAACACAAAAATGCATGTTGTGCATCATAATACACTTTCGGACAGTTTTTGCAGACGGATAGAATGATTTTATCCAAAACAGCATTCGGATCGAATATGGCTATCATCTTTCAAAAACAGGATAACATCGGATAGCAAAAAAACACTATCCGACCATCTCTGAGGGTAAGGCACTGCAGCAGAGATGTAGCAAGCTTCTTTTCGCACAGTATCTATACGATGCTTGTTAGAATATGTCGATGCAGGCTTATGGGAATGCATCTTAACCGCTAAAGTTTAGTTCTGACTTCAGAGTGAGTACTGGGTGCAAAGCTCTATTTGCTGTGGCGTGTTTTCATAATTCGTCTGCTAAATTTTTTAACCCTGCCCAATGTCCTAAAAAATCGTAATTTACCTGGCTACATGGGCGTCGGAAGGAGGAAGGGGGACTTAAAACTCCTGGATTTTGAAATTTTATATTTTCCTATTTGCAAAATTTTATATTTTCCTATTGAAATTTTATTTCAATAGGAAAATATAAAATTATTTTTATTTGAAATTTATATTTATATTTTCCTATTTGAAATTTTATATTTTCCTATTGAAATTTTATATTTTCCTATTTAGCAAAAAATGTTGTTCTCTTAGTTTTGAGCCGGCAAAATAAAATTTTACCATGGTTAGCCCCAGTGTTATAGCGGCCCAACTCTGGGCTCCCCTGAAAATGCTTGCAGGGACCCTCTAACGGTAGTTTCTAAAAAAAGATTTCGATGTTATGGCCCATCCCGAGGCCGCATGGCCTTCACAACAAAATGTCCTAATTTTTATTTTTTCTTATTTCACTATTTTTTGTTTCCTCTTGCAGACACAATTTCCGTAAAACAGTCGCCAGAAAGTCTTCAATTTCATGCTTGTGCAGGGGGCTAGACATTCTCAAAATCTGTATTTGATTCATAACACAGCATATGCAAATTGTGCGAATTAATTATAAAATTATCAAATATTTTCCTGCAAATACCCAGAGGAGGCTCAGAGTTTGCAGCTAAAAGTTTTTTTTTAACAAAAGGAACTGGGTCTTAATCATTGTCATTTAATTAATTACGATTATTTAGAGATGTTGTAATGAAATGCAAATGTTAAAAGAAATTTGCAAGAAATCAGAATCAAGCCTTTATCGTCCATTTATGAAAACACTGTTAGCGAAAGAACAAACCAGAGCCCAGTCAAGGCAATGAGCCACGATGAACGTTTTAGTTCATTAGAGCAAATTGATAAACTTTACCAAGACTTTAAAAGTGAATTTTGCATGCTCATCGTGCTTTTAACTGGCCGACATAAGCATGCAAAACCTTTTGACGTCTAGACTTGTTACTCTCCAGGTGCATGGCACATGTTTACAGCAGATTAATCACATTTTGTATCTCAAGTAGGCTATAAATGTTAACGAATACAGACTAAGGCCTACGCGTACGCAACATGGTTAACATCCGTAATCCGCTAACTGCACTCCTCTGTTGGGACAAGCTTAGCAGTGATTGCTAAATCAAATCTTCTAACTACACTTTTGACTCCATCTCGCTGTCTGAACTCCAGGCTGTGCATATGTGTATCTTTGGTCGTAAGTACCAAAGGTATCTTACTTCCATGCAGTACGAAATACGAGAAGATTACCTGGGCTGGCGGCTGCCATAATACATTTTTCCACAACAATCACTACGCAAAATACGTTTTGATCAAGTGGCAGTCTGACTTCTGAACATACACCATTAAGCATGTAGGCTAACTTCATGATCAACACTCCAAGCAATGAATGCTGACGCTTTACGCTCAAGCCCCAAATACCTCTATTACCTCACAAACGTATCATAAATCATCAAGCTATGTTATTCTAGGTAACAGCTGCTTCAGGTACTGCTTTGTCTATAAATTACACGACAGAATAGAATACGGATTGATAAAAACTTCACTGATTTCTGGTGTTTCATATTTCAATTTGGGGGGTTGAAGCTTTATTTGGGGGGCTAAGCTCACAAAAGCCCCCCGTATCGACGGGACTGAATTTCGGCTCCTCTGTGACAGCGTGGTGCCCCTATTGGGTTACGGCTCTACAGGCCCGTAACCAACTTGGGACACCAGGAGGGGCGAAGAATTTTCCGAGAGGGGCCCAAATTTTTTGAACTACGCCCAATATTCTTAAATTATATCCAGTACATTTTTCCAGAGGGGCGAAACATTTTCTAGGGGAGCTGCGCCCCCTCTGGTTACTGGCCTGCGGCTCTTTTTGGTCCTCCTGAAAAAAAATTTCTGACACCCCTGATTATTGCTGCAAAGAACGCAATTTTGTGAATTCTGTTGTAACATGGGGCTTTGTGGTGTAGAAAGAGAAAAGCGTTTTGTGAACGTCCATTTGCATTTCATTGTCAACAACCTGAAAAGGATAAGCAAAATCTCGACGTTGCCCCCTCTGGAAAAATTTCTGCGGGCGCCCATGGGTATGGGCAGTGCAGTGAAGTTGGTCTCTTGTGTACTTTGCATGCCATCTTTATAACGTGAGGTCTCCTACTCTTTGGTGTTTTCTGCATTCTGTTTGTTTGTGTTTTTTGTGTGGGAGGATGAGATGGCTTGTATACCGTGCGTTTGTCAGTGGCGTAGCCAGCCCAAAAATTTGGGGGGTGGCAAAAAATTTGCTGGGGGCCAAAATGTTTAATTTTAGGCGAATAACACTATTTTGTTTGGAAAAACGCCTCTCAAAGCACACAATTTCTATATTTTCTAAAAATTTGGGGAGGCCATAGACCCTTTGGCCCCCCTGGCTACGCCTATGGCGTTTGTGCGTCGCGTTTCTGCGTTCTACACTTTTGATAAACGCGCGCATTACTTGATTTGTGTACCTTCTGTAAGGACTTGTAACTGAGTCCAAGGCGCTTCTTGTTTGAGTTGTCGCTTCGTTGTTTGTAGTCGATATTTAGTTGATTAAAGCAAGAAAAGACAAATCCGATCTGTTGCAAGCACTTGTCATGCAACAGATCGATCACATTTGCAGACGGTATGCAAAATCTCTGAAGAAAACATTCAATGTTTTCAGACCTTTAATACCTCGCCTCGCCACATACCTTTCAATACCTCGCGTCGCCACAAATGCCGACCCTTCTGTGTTGCTCTGCATTGGTTCCATATAGCGTTTTTTAAAGGTTTTTGAAAGGGTGTCGTGGTGGAGCTTAAAGGTGTCAACACCATTTCCCTTCTATGTCTGTTACTTTTAACTGATTTCAACAAAAACGCAAGTTTCCGTCCAAATATGCTTAATTATTTGAATACGACACTCACTTTTGGCAATCAAACCAACGACAATTGCATAAACAGAAAAGTTCAATGTAGGCCTACATGCTCATTCATTCACTCATTTTCGTGTCCGCTTTTCCTTCGGGGAGAATCGCGGGGGCAGCAGCCCTAGGATGACCCGAAATACCTCACGGTCACCAGCAATTTCAGATAGTTCTGCTGGCTCCACACCAAGACGGGACCAAGCAAGGTCGTAGATGTATTCACGCCACCTGGTTCTTGGACGAACTCTGGACCCTTTCCCGTGGGTGCAGACTGCAGCCCGAAGAAATTAGTTCGCCATTCCTTCCTGGGGCATTCTGGATACATGGCCGAACTAACGTAGCTGGGATCTCTCGATTCGGAGAAGTGCCTTGACATCAGGGTCGGCCCTAGCAGGTGCGGGGCCCAATGCAAGACTAGGCGCGGGGCCCCTCTGAGCAGTGGTGTTATTACGTCATTGTGCTCCGTCAACCGTGATTATGACCGTTTTGTTGAAGATATTTTAGCACAATATCTATATGAATATCACAAAAGACGGCAGGATGTTGGAGTTGATCTGTATGTAGGCTACATGATAACAGTTTCTTTTATGGAGAGTGAGCGTGGTGGTCATTAGACAGTGTACTGCTACCACTGGTACTCATGTCGAAAGTTGTGAAGGAAGCTCTACAATGGAGCGGCTAGCGCAACTGCAAAGTTACGTCAATCAAACCGAACTGACAAGCGAATTGAACTTACAATGCAATTACTTGGCTCATGTTGAAAGACACTTTCGTTCGAAGAAGAACTGACTTGGAGAAAACTGTTAAAACATGAACTGATTGCTTATCCCGCTTTCGGTAACCACGATCGCAGACGTGTTCTTGCATAAAGGTAACGTCTGTGCACATGATCAACTATCCGTTTATGACGCAATGTACGAAACACCAGACTTCACAAGAGAGCAACCAATGCATACACCCAATATCCCCCCAAAGCCCAAGTTTATAGAACAGAGGTTACCAACCTTTCTCTGAACATGTACCCCATTAGCATTTCGATAGATGAGCATGTACCCATAAACTTTCTTATGACAAAAAAGTTGAGTAAAATGCCAAAAATATACTGAATTATTAATAGAACTTTTAGCATTTTGGAACTAAGGTAGACCCCGTTTTGATGTCTCAAAGTTAATTTGTTGCAAATGTAAAAAAAATGTACCCCTTCAGATAGGCAAATATACCCCAAGGGGTACATGTATCCTAGGTTGGGAAACTCTGTTATAGAACTTATTCATTTTTCATTATGCATAGTCTTGGAATGCAAACTGTATTTTATGAATTAGAAATAAAATATGTACAGATTTTTCAGCTACCATGTCACAGTTGTAGAAACATTTATCAAACGCAATATATAATGCGCATGGTTGATTGATTCTTCTTCTTTCGTATACATGAACAGGAATACATGTTGGTCAGAAATTTGATTGGGTAAGGTATTCCAAAATGGCAGGGTTGTCCACCTCGTTGATGTGCCACGGATGTTTGAATTTGGTGCAATCATGCAAGATGTGGTGTGCAGTCTGCACCTTGCCACATTCACACAAATCTGAGCCCCACAGGCCCATTAATTTCATGTTGGCTGCAAATCGGCCAACACCAGTCTTCAGGTCGTTGAGCTGAACGCAGGCATTTCTGGGGAAGTCGCAACACGGTGGTTGTTGGCCGAATGCAGGAATGAAGGATTGGAGAGCTGGAGGGATTGGTGTGGTTGGATCCCCGTTAATTGACAACAATTCCACAAAGGAGCGTAGAGGTTTCCTGGAGCAGAGACGTTTAGGAGAAAGTTTTAGGTACAGAGTTTCGTGTAGAAGATGTTTCGGATTGGGGGTTTGGTGTAAAGTTTCAAGCATGAAGCACTGCGCCGCCAAATTCATTGATAAACAGGAGTGAGTATGCCGGATGACATTCACAATTTATGCCTTGCCTAGTTAAGTGTCCTTTACGTTTATGAACCTGCATGGACTTTGAAGTGGCGGTTTTTCTACCTACCGATTTACGCTTGCAAATAGGGAATTCACAATAAAAGTTTGGTAAGGCGGCAAATGATAACAGTACTTGCACGAACGAAAAATAACGCCGAACAATTTTGTGAACAAAGTAAAGGAGGCACATTTAAGTGCGAACACTTCACAAAATTTTTCCCTGGTTTGCATGGGATTTTTGGCTTCCACATGACCAACCTCTCATCTTTTGCCGTTTGTTCCAATGTGGTAAAATTATTTTATTTTGACAAAATATTAAAATATCTAGTCTGTGTCAAAGTCTTTCATGTAGCAATACTGCAAGCCTTGGTCAAAATGCAGATGACCCGCAACCAATCAAAAACTTTCCAAAACAGAAGATTTTTTCCAAAACGGAACAACGTTACGTTAGCAGAACAACCATCAAAGGTAATACGACAGACACTCGTCTTGACCGGTTCATTGCCAGTTGAATCACTACACACCTTGTTTGCAGTAGCTGTAGGTCTACTTCAGTCTCAACTGGCACTAGTAACAATAAAATTCTATCCATGAAGAGTGGGACGTAGTGGAGCGCAGAAATAACGCTCGTTTGATAATGTAATTAGAGGAAATTAATCGTTCATTCAAACGTGATAGTTATATCCTAACAATGAGGTTTATAAACCTTTATACAATTCTCTTGCGCAAGGAGTATCTCGCAAAAATAAACAACCTGCCCAACCACCATGGCGCGGGGCCCCCTGAAGTGTGGGGCCCAACGCAGCCGCATCGGTTGCATAGGCTTAAGGCCGGCCCTGCTTGAAATCCTGGGCTTTACGGATTTCAGACCTGTGCTCTTTGTCACGAAGTGTCACACCAATAACTATTCGCAAATATTCTATTTCTGCAATTCGTTCTTTTGACAGTATTCTTTCAGTCGTCACCAAAGATTCATGACCACAGGTGAGGATCGGAACAAAGACCGATCTAAAAACTGAAAGCTTTACGGTCTTTGAAAGCTCCCGTTTCGTCAGAGGACCACACAAGCTATTGGACAACAGTTGGAGGGCCGGACATCTTGCGTAATGTGATTTTTTCGGGATATGTCACATTCTAACAAATCAACACATTCTTTGTGAATAAAATATTTTTTCATCATTGGCAAAATGTGTTTTGCAGCCGGGTGAAATGGCTTCGCAGGTCGGATTTTGACCCGCGGGCCGTGAGTGTGGAGAACTCTGACATAGACTATGAAGAAGAGTGGTGACGGCACACACCATTATCGAAGTCCAACACCAACACTAAACGATTGTGATTTAACTCCGTCGACACGGTCACAATCTTCTGAGCTAGAATACAGTGAGTTGACGGCCAGCAAGAGGCACCCGTTAACACCGTACTCCCGCAACACCCCCAAAGCTTTCCAAGAGCAATCAGTGGCGTAAGTAGAGGTTTGAGCCACGAGGGGCAAACTTAGCTGAATGGGGCACACTGGCCACTGCAAGGGGGCCCACTAGCCAAAACTCAGAAAAAGGTCAAGAAATGACAGTGAATCTCTGGATGTCGCGGATGTCCATCCTAAATAAAAAAAACGAAACCACCCCGAAAAACGCAAAGAAACAACAAATTAAAGAATACTAAATATCAAAACGGGGCCAAGATTTTACATTTAGCTTGCCAAGGGGGGCGGCTCGCCCCTTGTCCTCCCGTCAATTACGCCACTGCGAGGAATCCGGCCATATACTTTCCCGAGGTCGACAAAACATGTGCATACGTCTTTGGCACACTCCCAGGGGCGGCGGAACGGGGTTGCATTACGGGGGCACTGCACCCACTGCCCTTTGAAAAGGGGACAACGGGGGCACAGGTGCCCTTATATAACAGTATCATAAGTAATTTCATGATTTATCATGATCGACTTGAAACGAATTTATTGCAGCTATTCGCGCACACATAAAGTTCAGAATGGTTTTCTATAATTTCTGTTATTAGTTTTGAGGTCAACATTGTTGCGGAACATGTCAATGCGAAAAGAATGACTATTACGGGTGCGCTTGTACACTGAACTCAAGCAAACAGTTTTTAACCCGTGGTACGTCAAAACCATGGGCATTTACCCCTCCCTGGAAATTGCGACTAAGATATGGGCGCAGCCAGGGGGCCCACCGGGCCAAGAAGGCCAGGAAAAAAATCTTTTTAATTGTTTACTGTGCTTTGTTCAGCCTTACTTGATTCGATGATTTCAGCTTTTTGAACGTATTTCAATAATCACAGCATAAGGGAAGTTTAAACCATAGTACCATCGCTACGGGGGAGCATTGGTGGGCTCAGCCCCTCCAAATTGAAATATGAAACACTATAAATCAGCGGAAATTTTAACAAATTTTCAGAATATCAAGTCCCTCAGCGCAAATGTAAAACCCCTTGTTGAAAACTTTCTGGCGACGGTTGTGGTTTAAACCTCACATCCTTTCGCGCGACAGTTTCGTTGCGTTCGATTCTTAGCAGTTTGAAAGAGTAACAAACATGCGAATCGTTAACCTAGGAGTTGCAACTATTTGGGTGCGTTTTACTTGATGTGTTTTGCTCGTGTTTGTGAGTTTTTTACAGCCGTGGTAAGCGAGTCGCAACGTGGTCCTCACGTTGTGCTTTAAAGTCTTCATGCCGCCACGGCCGCACATATGAACAGTGTGTTTTTTTTGGGCACAGATAAGAAAAAATAGATGTGAAACTTATAAAAAACGTAGGCTACGCGTTTTGTCAAATATTCAATTGTGACATTTTCGGTTGGTTTGCCTGCAAAAATTAATAATCCTGTTCCCGCCAGCCGAGTACGATTTCATCAATTTCGTGTCACTGAACGCTTTTGCGTGGAAGGCAACAACAAGCGCAGTGATCGTAGGGCACTCTAGTGATGATTTAGTAATTTTTTATTGACCGTACTTTTAAAGCGTCAAAATCGTCATTTTCGGCTTTGCCCAAATTGATTAAGCCTCACAAATGGATTAGCCTAGGGGCCTCACATCAGCTTAATCCGTGCTTGCTGGATGCTTGCGGACTCTGCACTGTGATCCTCAGCCATTAAACTTTGGCTCAAAACGGAACCTTACACTGCAATTCATATGCGAAAAAAGGAAATATACACAGATGATTTCTTTATCATAACCAAACGTAGTTTGGGTTATGTAGAAACAACAGAAAATATCTCAACATCTTTACAATGGTCAACAGATAAGGGATGAATTTTTTCACTACATTCTGCGTCGTCAAAGGCCACTATTTCATTACATATCTTTTTCAGGCAATCTCCTGCTTCTTCTTGCGTAACGGTGATCGAATGTGCAGTTTCAGAACCAGTCTGCAACAAAGGAAAGCTCATTCGTTTCATTGGATGAGATGTGGTCAGGATAATATTGTTATAACAAAAAGTAAATTTACTAACCTTACATTATTTTTGAATGAGATATTATTTGAATAAGAGCTGACGATGCCTATGTAATAGGCGAAATATATATTCAAACTTTAATCAGGCTCTACTGGCGCTAAAAACATAAAAACACGTTAAAAACTTGCCAACGTTTCGACAGTTGATACAACTGTCTTCATCAGGGTTTTTTTCAAGATATATCAGACGACGTCAGCTTCTGTGTTGTCTCTTTGTGTTAAATTTATGAATTGGTTCACTTTTTAAATTAAAGGATGATGATGGTGTGTGTACCGGCACTGATGGCAACACGAGATCTGGCTGTGCGCTGTCGATGCTACCTTTTCAGGCCTTAGCTTTGAGCCTGCAGAACTTTCAGTTGGTCTCGAAGTTCTGCTGCCTCGAATGTTTCTGAGCGTCTCATCGAGGCTGAGCTATTTTGATGAATTAACGCAGAAAAAAACGCACTGTGCTCTCTTTTCTATTGGCGTTAGCAAAAGAGCAATCGAAGCATACGCGCAGTGAAAGAGCAACGCATATCTCGAAACTTCCAGCATGCCTTATGGATAGGCATACCATATTTTTGTGATTGGAAACTGGGACGCACATGGCACATTAATCTGTTAAGGAACAAAGAGCCTTGACAGATTAATGTGGTTCATATCTTACTTGGAGTATGAAGCTATTTTGGATTCTTATAGTTAAGACACCAAGAACAACTAAAATAATACACTTTGCTAAGAAACAAAACAATATTCAAGCATTTTTTGATTTACACACGCGCCCAATCCAATCATTCGTTTCTGTAGACAGTAGCCTACTTTCTTCAAGAAGTCTCTGCTCGATTTTATTTTCTCGTGAAAATCACAGCAGGAAAACTCAGTACCAATTTTACAGGTGATAAGGACTTTCACATTCTGCTCCAGCATTGTTAGGTATTGGTAATGGAAGCATTTACCTTTCTGAAACTATAATTTTGTTAGGTATTGGTAATGGAAGCATTTAGCTTATCTGAAACTATAATGCAAGAATCTGACGTTATCTGACGTTGAAGAAGGCAACAATCTGATGTTAACGAGACACCCTAGTGGCAAAACTGAATTCAATATATGTCTGTTGCAGTACGGTGTTTGCAGTCAGGCTTCCGCTGATTGATCTAATTTAAAAGTCGAACTGCCAGAAGCAAAAAAAATCAAGTGTAGATGCAAGCTGTTTAGTGCAATTATTTCTGAAACAAATTAAATCCTGGTACACGAAAAGCGGAAGTGCTAAATAGCCTTATAAAATTAAATCTTGAAATGAATCCATTAAACCTTAGCCTAAATGCTGTGTGAACGGTCCCAAATCACAAGCATAAGTCCCGCATGAGATGTAAGTTACCCTACATTTCAAGGTGGAGGCACATGTGCCAGTTAGCCAGCAGCCCAAAATTTTGGGCGGGCCAACTATTTCGACTTTAAGCGATCAAAAGCATGTGGTTTGCGACACCGCCTCTCAAAGCACAAAACGACACGATATGCTAGAAATTTGTGAGGGGCCGTGGCCCCTTTGCCCCCCTGACTGCGCTTATGACATGCACTCTGGGCATTAAGTTATAAACTTGACGTAATGCTTTAGATGTATTTTCGTTGCTCTGTAATTGGCGTCAGATACTTTTTCAGTGTGACTGATAGCAGCTATTTTTCAGCTTTTTACTTGTCGCAACGTGTGTTTTGATTTATTCATTTTAGTCTAGAGCAGTGTTTCTTAACCTTTTTTACATATCTTACCCTTTATTAAACAAGATTACCAGATTTACCCTCAATACACTCAATGGTGCTCACTGATTTAAAAAACGAAATTAACAAACTCTGAGAGTTTGGAATGATTTGTAAAAATTTACATTTGCTGCAACTTATGGTTCAGTAAGTTTATCCCCTTGGAAGATGAAATTTACCCCAGGGGTAAATTTACCCCAGGTTAAGAACCACTGGTCTAGAGCAGACCTTTCTAACCAGGGGCCCATGAATGTGTTTTATGAGACCGTACACCAAATCAAATCAAGAAACTCCGCTAGTTTTATCCGCCCGTTTGGATCATTATTCAGCATCGCGTTACAACTGCAGTCTGACAAGTGTAGGTTGCAAGTCGACTGACTTTTTTGATTTGATATTGGTGACGGCAACTGATGGTAGGCGAAAACCTGAAACCTGAAATTTGCTTCTTGCTGGGGTGGTTGAGGTGCTGACGATATGAAGCGACCACAAAGAGTTTTTGGAACATAGCATAGACTGCAAGGAGATCTGTATGGGACCTGAAATGGCCATGTGTTCTGTTGTTTCGCTGACATCACTTCTTCAAAAGTTGCACTTGAACAAGGCACCAGGACCTGATTTATTTCTGCAGAGCAGTTGCTGCATGCAGGTGAATCTCTATGCTTTTTTCTCAATGTATTGTTTAATGTATGCATTGTTCACGGTTTTGTACCCAATTCCTGTTTTAAACACAACAATAGTTCCCATATGCAAAAACAAGAATGGGAATACGACTGAAACATCAAATTACAGACCTGTCGCAGTTGCCACAGTGGTGTCAAAGCTACTTGAACACTTCATATTATTTAGCATCTCTCCTTTTCTTGGAAGCACAGGCAATCAGTTTGGTTGTAAGACCGGACATGGTACTGATCAATGTACATTTTTGTTGAAGCAAAGTGCTTCATGCAGTGCTTCGTTACCCGTGGTTCATCAGTGCAGGCTATTTTCTTAGATGCCTCGAGAGCGTTCGATCGAGTATTACACGTGGACTTATTTGAGAAATTAATTCAAAGAAAGGTGCCAATGTGTTTAATGTGGCTACTGAAACATTGGTACAAGGAACAAACGATGCAAACACAATGGGGCAAGCATTTGTCTGAACCGTTTCATGTTACTAATGGGGTTAGACAAGGGGGAGTATTGAGTCCATGCCCGTAACTGGTGGGCCGCAGGGGGGAAAAGTCCCCTTACATTTTTTTCCGCCCCCCTAAAAAAATGTGTTGGACATAGTTCAAAACTATTGGACATGGTTTAAAAAACTCGGACCCCTCTCAGAAAACTCTTCGCCCCACCTGATGTCCCAAGCTGGTTACGGACCTGAATGAGTCCATACTTGTTTGCTGTATAGTTAGATGATTTATGCATTGATGTAAACAACATTAATGCAGGGTGCTATATTGGTGAAGTCTTATTAAATCATTTGATGTTTGCTGATGATATTTGTGTGTTTGGTCCAAGTGTGCGTGGGTTGCAAAGTATACTAGATGTGTGTCAGGCTTATGCAGAATCGCATGGAATTAATTGCAGCAAAACTGTTTGTATGACGTTTCAGGCTAAGAGTGCAAAAAGCACAGTCACCCCATTACTGACAATGGGTGGCCAAAATGTAAGATCTGTTAACCACTACAAATATCTGGGAATTGTACTGGATACTGAGCTCTCAGATGACAAAGACACTCAGACATAGGTGCACGGGAGTGCATAATTTTGGGGATGCAAAAAATGTTTGCCCAAATTTGATCTTGTATTTCCCAAGTAACATATAAACAGCAAGTCTTAATTTTAAAACTAAAACGTACCATTGTAAACAAATCAAGGTGTCTTTATGCCTAATTACCAATTACCGGGGCTCAGAGCCGTACGGCCGTAACTAGCAGTCAATATTCTGTATAGCCACATGTGAACAATGGTAATATTTATTGTGTTGAAAAATATTAGCTAATTACAATAAAATCGCTCAAAAATTAATGTTAATGCCACCACGTATGGAGATGTTCAGCAGCTTCATTTTTTATATACGTTCTAAACTTATTCTTTCAACACGATCATCCTGATTGCTAAGATCTGTTCTTCTCTATAGATGTATGCAGTGGTGTTAGCCACAATCGCATTCAATCTGGAAAAGGAATAAAATATCATGTTACGATCTAAAATATTACGTTACTGCAAATAGGTCAAATCTCAAGTAAGGAGGGGGAAAGGAGGCAATTTAATATATAGCATATAGCTTAGCCTTCCACATTAGGCAATCTTAACTGCAATGTGCTGTACTTAAAATACTACAACTTACTTAAACGCTTACAGCAGGGGTCACCAACGTGGTGCCCGCAGGTGCCAGGTCTCCCGCAAGGGCCAAGTAGGTAGCCCGCGGGTATAGGTGTAGATAGTGGGGGGCATTCTCGTCAAATTTCTAGCATTTTTTGTCGTTTTGTGCTTTGAGACGTGTTGTCCCAAACAAAATAATGCAGCTCGCTGAAGGTAAAAATATTTGGTGTCCAAAAAAATTTCGGGCTGGCGACGCTACCGCCCGCGGGCCTGTTCTAAAAATAACATTAGAGTGAACAGTGTCTTAACATTGCGGAATATCTTAATTGTTAATACTAAAATAATGAAAAGATAAATTGAGCAACATTTTCATTTCAGAAGTGTGTATCAAACTAGTAGCTCTTCGCATTCTGAACACAAGAAAGTACCTCTCAGCTTCAAAAAGGTTGGTGATCCCTGGTTTACAGCTTGTAAAGTCACAGAATGAAAACCAAAAATTCACTCCAGTTTTGACAGTGGAATGAGCACTAAACACGGCATGCTAAGAAAAAATAGCAATATCGGACTGAAACAGGCAAATACTGCAGCCTATATGATCAACTACCAGGGAATGTGTACAAAGGTACATTTCCAATGACAAATGACTTATAACCTCAATTAGAATATTTTTTAAAAATAGCAGTGCTTTGCTGGATTGTATTAGTATTAGCGAATGATGCAGTGTAATAAATAGTACAGTTGCTACTGTTCGTGAAAGCTTTGCTTCACAGCATTAAATTGAAACATTAAAATTTGGCAGGATGCAACATAGGAAATTCATCACATGAAACAAACGGAAAATATGAAAACCTAAAGAGTATGAAATCACAGCTACATCACTACTACGCAACACATTAGCCTACAGCTGCACTTACATAGTTAATTCTGTTCATGAATACTTCGCGGTAACAGATTCGCACTTGCAAATCTCACAACATCAAGCAAGATTGAAACAAGAGAATTTCACAGTATCATATCAGAGCTACACCACGTTACTACCACAAAACATTTTGCAGTTACAGCTACATTTTAGTTGTACACTTCAAAGCAGCAACAATTTAAAAGTTTACAAAAATTAGGGTTAGATGGAATAGTGGGTTATCACTGCATGTTCCTAATTTAAAATGTTTCTAACTCTACCCAAATTTGAATGAGATTGTTTCAATTGTCCCAAATTTAATTTGAGTGGTGTAATTTTCCCAAATATTTATAATATATGCATATCTGAATGAAACTCTTCCAATTTGCAGACGGTTCCAATTGTACCCAAGTTTGAATGAAGCTGTTTCAATTACCAAAGGTGATTGAGGCTATTGGAATTTTCCCAAATGTTTCTAATTGTATGCAAATTTCAATGAAGCACTTGTATATTACCCAATTTAGATTGAAGCTGTTTGAAGTTCACCAAAAATGAATAAAGCTGTTCGAAGTTACCCACAATTCAATAAAGATGTTCCACTTGGCCCAAATTTGAATGGAGCTATTGCTATTTGACCAGAGTTGATTTAGTCTGTTGGAATTTATCCAATTTTTTCCAATTTATCTAAACATTTCTAACTTCACCCAAATTTGAATGAAGTTGTCCCAATTTGCCCAAATTTCATCGAGATTGTTAAAATTTACCAAAATTATTCAAATTTTATCAAAATTCAAATAAAACTCTTATAGTTAACCAGACATTTCTAAAAGTACTAAAATTTCAAAGGAACTATTCCATATATCCCAGCTTTGAGCAAGATGTTTGAAGTTGGCCACAATTGAATGAAGCTGTTGCAAATTGCCAAAGTTTGATTTGACTGATGGACTTCACCCAAATGTTTCCAATTTATCCAAACGTTTTTATTTTCACCCAAAATTGAATGAAGCTTTTCTCATTTGCCCAGATTTAGTTGAAGCTGTTGGACCATACCCAAATTCTCCTAACTTATTCAAATATTTCTAATTTTACCCAAATCTTGAATGAATTTTATTAGTTAACCTAAATTTGATGAAAACTGTTGGAATTACCACATGATTCCAGTTCACTCAAGGGCAGTTTCTATTTTGCCATCAGGGGCAAAAAAGAGTGGCAAAATAGCCCTAGATTATTTTGCTGTTTTGGCCACTATTTTGCTGTTGATTTGGCCATTATTTTGCCTTAGTTGGGAAAATAGACACTACCTAACTTATACGTTAATGTAGCTACACGCTTTGCCCAAATGTTGAAAATTTTTGCCCAAACAATGACCAATTTTTCAGCGTTGGGGATGTGACCGCATCCCTTGCATCCCCGTGCCGTACGCTTATGCATTCAGAGACAACTGCGATATCAATATTGTGCAACGAGGCTCGCAGCAAACAATCCGCGCATTTTACTTTGTGACTGAGTGCTCGGACATTGCAGTGAGGGCGTGTCGTGCGACAACGCATTCGTTCTTTACCCGGCCTCAACCAGTTTAGGAATTAGCGTACCGCTCTGCAGTAGTGTTGCACCTAGTATTACGGGTTAGCGAACAACAGTGTTAAGAATGTGTCTGCAACCCTGTAGGTCAGCCTCCAACGTCGTTGTAAAACGTTCTGTTTTGTCTGTTTTTATCAACCTGCGTTGTGCAGAATGTGTGTTTGTAATATGGACTTTCGTGCCTGCTGGAAAAATACATTCATTCATTCATTAAAATCTAATTTCTCAATAGTCGAAAAAAATGTTGACAAAACAAACGGGTCCGCAGCGGATTTGGGTGCAGTGAAAGGGGTCCGCAGCGACAAAAAGTTTGCAAACCACTGGTCTAGAATTTCCTTGCTTTCTCTGCTTTTGCTTTTGCCAACATCCCACCCATAACCATTTGCTTGATGATTCAGGACTGAGTATGTGTATAGTTACGTGAGATCGATTTCCTATTAAAATATTTGCTGATAAGATTTCACCGCGTCACCTTGGCAAAGGCTAATTGCTTGACTTATGCTGTTGCCATGGTGCGACTCAAACAAAAACTTGACAAGAACGATGCTACGCCAAAGGCTATGTATCGCCGTATACAAAATATAGGATTGCAATTTTGGGGGAACTACATGATTAATTTTTGAGGTAGTGACAAGCTTTAGGTGAGCAGGTTTTGACCGTTAGAATTCGAGCTTAAGAATCTTATTTCATCATTAACAAATGCATTCACAATGAAACCTGTCACACCTGCTGCAAACAGAAATACAACTTAATTGCGTGAACATATGGACAAATTGTATGACGCTTGAAATTTCTGTATGTTGTGTTCCGATCGTCAGTGGTGTGTTTAAGGGGAGGTGAGCGAGGCACTTGCCTCGGGCCCTGTTTCTAGGACTCTCCAGAGGTGTTTCGCGAGTAGATTTTCCTCATTTTTGGTGAAAAACGTATTATCCACTCATATAATATACTCCGAAGCAGGTCATAAGTAAGTACCTTACTTTCAAAGGGGCCCCCAGTAGCAACTGTACTGTGTAAGTACCCTACTTTCAAAAGGGCACCGAACAGCCACTGTAATGTGTAGCCCAAGTGTTTTGAAGGGGCCCTCAACTGCAATTGCAATGTGCAAGTGCTCAACTTTCAAGGGGGCCCCCAGTAGCAATTGTAATGCGTAAGTACTCTACTTCTAAAGGGGACCCTAACAGCAACTGCTATGTGTAAGTAAGCTCCTATGCTATCCTTTCAAAGGCCCCCCGATAGCAACTGCAATGTGTAAGTGCTCTGCTTTCAAAAGGGCTTCCAACAGCAATGGTAATGTGTAAGTATAGTCTGCTTTCAAAGGGGCCCCCAACAGCAACTGTAAAACTATAGAAGTAGGAGTCGATACCAGCTTGCTATCGCTTAACTTTCATGTGTTGCTAGCTTTGTCTTCCCAACTTTCAGTGTCTTTAAAGTTGTGTATTCTGAATACTCTTTTGAAAGAACGAAGTTTGCTAGAAAATTTTGGGGGCACAAACTTTGTGTGATGTGCATGTTATTGTGCATATCACACTAATACAGCGTGGTCCAAACACTGGCACGCGGGTCGCATGTGGCCCGCGAACAATTTTTGTACGGCCCGCGTACGCTTTCTGTACGCCGTATTTTACACAAAATCATAAGCACATTGTATTAGCCACACAGCCCTTGCAAGTCCCACATCATTGAAGAGCAGGTCAATATGTTACTATTAGAGGGTAACAATATCTTTTTACAATTTATGACGCTGCAATAGCTAACCGCTAGGTTACCGCTGCAGTACTTCTTGACCACAAGGCAAGCGTTTATTTTTTATCTTTGTTGCAAGCATGGACTGTAATTAATTTTCGAGTTAGATTAGAAGATGTGCATTGTGGAAGTAGTGAAGTAATATTTAGTCAAGAATAGCAATTTAACAAATAATGAGTATCAAAAGAGAAATGTCAGAGAAAAACAGAAAGTTCAATTCTAACTGGGTCTTGTGAGGTTGCAAGTAAAATCCGTTCCGAAAGAGTTTTTATTTGAAGAGGCACAACAGCACCAAACACGAGAAAACATACGGAAAATACCACGGAAATTCTAGGGAAGCATTTTGAAATAATTGAAGGGTAAACATGCCCGCAACCAAGGGGGCCAACCGGGTAATTGCTCCCGCTTAAGAGACTTTTCACTGAAGATGTGTTGCATGTTCGTAATTTGCGAAAATGCTTTCTCACTTATGACGCGATTGAAAAGCGACACATGAAATATGTCGGCTGTCAAGGGTTTGGGGTTAAACCCCCCCTTGAATTTGCTATGTTACAAAAACGTCATTACTTATGCAAAGGAGTTTGTGCATGTTTTCGTACATTTTTTGCTTGTTTGATGTCAACTTAACGCAAAAAGCACAGAATGATTTTGCATGAAAATTTCAAGGAACACTGTAAATGGACCAAAAAGAAATAATTACATTTTGGTGGGAATCTGGGTTATCGCCTGTATCCAAGAACCATCTCACCACTTTTTGCAAACCTCCCGTCGACTACGTATTTTCATGCTTGTGTTACGTGATAGTTCACTTTATTCG
>Ga0210059_1003691_pt1 | contig 24608 bp, 15 predicted proteins | sample Ectturendosymbi2_FD_188042 | JGI IMG/M metagenome (GOLD analysis project Ga0210059, IMG submission 188042) | Ecteinascidia turbinata endosymbiont from Florida, USA - Sample 2 (SPAdes) (version 2) | ecosystem: Host-associated > Tunicates > Ascidians > Unclassified | place: Key West, Florida...
GTTAGATGGCACCCGGGGCAAGAAGCAAGTTTGGCGCCCCCATGTTCGAACCTGAGGTCTTTCGGAAGCGAATGTACTGTGTTGAAGAAAGTATTTGTGACATTGACGGGACTTTATGGCGCCCCCCCGCAGTGATTCGGCGCCCGGGGAATTGTGCCCTCTCGTTACGCCCTTGCAATTACAGTCCCGGCATCCTACGCAGCCAAGGCCATTTCCCACCACCCCAGCCAAAAGCCCTTCGAACAAAGGACATGACATTCAATCGTAGGCGAGCAAACATTACTGGTCCGGCAGTTCGAGGTCAGAAATGCCTGCCACTCAAAAAGTGACAAAATGGCTGTGTTTGGAATCAGGATGAGTCGAAGCTATCCTTTTTCTCCTGTCGTTCGATCCTTAGCAACTCTAAAGGCATATATCATTACATTACTTGACGACAGGGGGAAAACTGGGCAAATGCCCCCGAAAATTCCAGCTGGTTGCGGCACTGCTTGACACCTATCGGCATTGGCGACGAACCTTTATCGGCATCTCATGCTACTGTTTGTGTTCAGTGGGAGAGTTTCAATAAACAAATGTCACAAGCTACAGCCAGGACCGGATTAACCATTAGGCAATCCCCTGGACGTCCGCAGAAATCTTTCCAGGGTGGGGCAACGTTCAAATTTTCCTTATCCTCTAGAGGTTCCTGACGGTGCAATGCAAATAGACGTTCACAAAATGCTTTGCCCTTTCTACCCCATGAGTCTGTGCTCGTTTAACCTCAATTCTCAATCGTTTGTCTGAAACATTTTCTACACTTCGGCTAGCAGAAATGCTTTTCTTTTCATAAACTACCTAATATCCATTTGTAGGACACTTTCTACAAATAAGTCATAATTTAATAATAATCAAGGTCCAGAAAAACATGAGCGGTGAAAAGACACTCTCACAAAACTGTTTCAATCAATTAGAAGTAGAAATATACGTTGACAAGACAGACAACTTACTAAAGTTTGAACACCACGCAAGCTTTAAAAAACTGAGCAGATCAATTACGAAAACTCGCGGCAGCAAATATAACTTTGCCCTTAGTGCTCACTAAGAAGTCAGAACTAAACCTTAACGATAAAGACGTGTTCCCACAAGTCTGAATTGATGTATTCTAACAGTAAGCTACTTATTTTTATGCTACGTGAAAAGAAGCCTGCATAAGAGTCGTTTGATTAAGCTATTCATTCGGGCACGTTGACCACAGTCTCACACCAACAATGGATTTTTCAAACTTGTGGAAGCATTGCTACAGGTTTACTCATGCTTCTTTTCACACAGTATATAACTATACGTGGCTTACCACTATCAGCAGTGTCACTGTCTCGCTGCATTACCTGCCAAGATGTCTGTGTTCAACAGTCACATGTAGGGTTCCCATTCAGTGATTTAAAAAAACCCAAATTGCAGACCACAATAAACCCGTATTATCGTACAATAAAAACAGATCCGCCGGCAGCGGGAAGCCAGTGGTGCCCACCCCCCCATTTAAAATCTGTGTCCCCCATTTCATGTTTGACCCTCCGGTTGCTGTACACATCCAATATTGCATTTAGAAATGTTGCCCCCTTGTTGCACAAGACGTTTTTCATAACGCTGGTAACATACTCCGTTGATGATATCTCTCACTAATTGTAGGAGTACATTTGTCATTAAACTAGGTAAATTTGTGCAATCTTGAACTGTAGCGTGATATAAAATCCCACAAAAATATATACCTAATGCTTTTTTCCCCTAATTGACATTTGTTTTTTAATTTGTAGGCTATGCATAGAGTAACATCGAAATTTAAACAATCAGTCCTAACCCCTGTTTCACCAGTTACTTCAATTGACATTATACACAATAAAATTATATATATAACCCCGACAATGGCCTTATATGAGGATATGAAACCAATGATTACTAAAAAATGAAACGGACTGAACACCTTCGGCTTCATCCAATATGCGTACTTTCTCACCTGATGTGCGCATGCAAACACTGTAATATAAAGTTATCCTTATATTATTTAAGTTGCTGATGAATTTATCACTTCAAACACCCAGATTTAACGCGATTTTTCATAATTAAACCTAGACACCCAGGTCGACTGAAAAAAGCAGATCTGGGTGGGAAAACCCCGCAGCGGGAGCCCTACACGGTCACATGCGGAAAAACGCCTAATACTACCGCAATTTGAAGTGAACGTTTGACGATTTATTACCGTGTTATTCTTACGCAAGAAAGACCCACAAGTAGAACAATCCCCTAGCTAGTTTCGCAACCTTCCTCTACAGTCAAAGGAGAGGAATGTAACGAACTGCAATCTCATCATTGCACGTTTGAACAAAATAAGTTAATCAACCATATACGACCACCGTACATGATTAACCCCAATTGTCTCTGGAGTGTAGGCAGCCAAATCGTATCTGTTTTGACGTTTTTGACCGGTGTTTTTGCAAAGTTGATACGAGGGTATGTGAAACGCTACTCAGTTGCACTAAGCGTTTAAGGGGCCTCGCGGTCACAACTTTGCCCGGGGCCTCGCGCTCATTTAATACGGCCCTGGCTACAGCCAAAGTCATTAGGTGGGTTTATCAACGTCAAATTTTGGCGGGTGAAGTGAAGAACTCTGTAAGGATAATTTGCTCAGTTTCAATAGATCTGATGTTTTTCTAAATGATTTAAAGTATCGGAAAATGACGTTCTTGAAGCGAGACAGTCCAGTGTGTGGGTAATCAGAGCAGAGATGGTAGACTTGAACTGCAAGTGAATCAGTACCAGCCGATAGGCAATGTGGCTTTCGTGGAAGGTTTGACTCCTTTGTTCAATGGTCGACATAACATTTGCAGTCATAGAAGCCGTTTCAACAAGAAAAGCTTAGAAAAGGTGTTGCTCTCATCTTGACAAATTAAAGGCGATAAACCTTCAGTCTGAAACCTAACGCAAGGGCAAATGATATGTTTAGCTATGATGGTGGTGAAGGTTTAAGGGACGTCAGCCGAAACAGTTGCACACCTTGGCAATGGCTGTGGGAAAGTCCATACGTGTTGGGGTTTGGCAATACAGTTTTCGAAATAGACATGTATTGCTAACGGACGAAGGTAAGGAATAACAATGATACTATGCACGCGCAATTCGAAGAAGCCCACCCCAACAGCTAAACCAAGTTTGCAGGTCGTGATGGACGCTGCAATCCGACACTTCGCAACCAAAGCTGGTTTTAAGCCTATTTGATAAATTTGACCTACACGCGTCTCCGTCTTCAGAGGACCCGCGCAAGCTGCGACACAGTTAACGTTCGAAGCCTTTTATATATTTTGAGAGAAATGAGCCACAACTGAAACGTGATGTTAACAATGAATCATTCTTTGCATTACTGAGATTAGAGTAATAAATTTATTATTACTGCTATACGCAGTGTATATACTTTGTGTTAAAGACGGGGATGCTGCACGTAATAAAAACAAATGTTTACAGTAAACAATTAAACTATGAGTAAACAATTAAAACCAAGTGGTGCAGCTTACCGCAGACTGAAAGCCGACAGGGAAGAAAATTTAACGGGATTTGCAGGCTCCATAAATGCATGTGTAAAGAAGGCAGAAAATATAGGAAGAGCAGATGATGAGAAAGGTGGCGAAGAAGCCGAAAAATCAAGATCCATAATCGAGAATGAAAAATAAAACACATTTCATTTTGGGAGTATTTGATTCTGATGTTCAAGAAGTTGTAATATTCCATGATCTTTGCAAAACACGAAGCATGATCTTTCATTTTAAATTCTTGTAAGCAAATATGAGGGGTGGAAACGTTATCATTTTTATGGTCGGCACCGGCCGACACTTTGCCTCGCTGCGCCACTAATTGGGGAGATAAGTTTTGAGAACAAAACGCTTCTTGTTTATGCACAGGTCGGAAAAGGGTCGACCCTGCAGAGTTAATTTTCCAACACCAAGTGGTTGCCGCAGGGAACAGAAATACCCGCTGCGACCATTTTGCAGAAAGACTCTATCGTGTGGAAACGAGTAAGAAAATGACGAAGGGATTCTGTTGCAACGATATAAAAATTCCATTATTTTGCGTCGCTGAAATTGAAAACATGTCATGGAAAACATTTCGGTTGCGTTGGTACTGGGACACCAAATACACTTTCACACCCAGACAATTCGAATCTTTTAAGTCAGTACTTTGGGGCGATTTTTGTGGTTGTCACTGGGTCGCAGCAGTTCTTGCGACCTGACAAAACGGACCCTGCCTTGGTACTGTTGCGATCGGAAAGCCCGATCGGCATGTGCGCAAAGCTTCACACTGTGGCAGCAAGCAACAATAGAGATCACGCTCCGCGATCACTCTATTATTGCTTGTTCGCGCCACATACATCTGGGTGTTATTCTTCGCGGACATTTCGTTCGTGGTGAACAGCACATCTAGCGCAACGCCAACCGAGAGGTTGCAACAGTGTCACTTGCATTCACCGTAAAAAGGGGGTAAGCACCGTTCTATGCAGGCGCTTGTTTTCTTCAGATAAATCCACAAATAGTGAACTGTCTCGTCCACTGAATTATCTATTCGGGCAAGGATACCTGGCATACACGTCGAAATAAAAACATACAGAAATGGCAACAAATTTTTCCCTACGATGTGCTAACCGACGTTACGCAGCTACAATAAGTTCAGGTGAAAGAACAGAAGCCAGAGGTTTGCAAAATAGCTTGATGTGTAACACTAAAACAGCTTAAGCATTTTTCGGTCGACTGTGGACCACATAAGGCAATACCTTTTCCAAGAAAGAAAGATGACGGCGGCAAGCTGGCAGTCCATCGCAATCACCGATATTTTTTTCGGTAAACATTTTGCAAAAAGAAACGCATTTACTGAAACTGAACAGTTTTGCAGCATTACCGTGTGTTTCATCTTGACACTTAAGTGCAGTGTTTTCGACCGCCAGTAGTTGGTGAAAACTCAGCACAAGCTCATATCTGTGCATCCACAACGCTTCGTGCCGGCCGTCGTGTAATGTTAGCAGCTCATCGCATTGAACTAACGCTCGTGTCCAATAACACAAAACGTTTGTTTGAACAGAAGCAAGCAAGTCTTCATTCGACAATCTGTTTTCAGTCATGCAAAACTTAGCTAGATCGCAGAGAACTTGCTGGCAGAAGGCCATCCCAGAGTGATCAGATACGTTGCGTTCTATCCAGGCCATGGTAGTGTCCAACTCGGTGCACAGGTGCTTGACGAAGATCGCGATGGTATTTTCACAAGCAAAGTGAACTAGTGGTTTAATCGCAAGTTTTTTGGCAATCCATAATCGGTGATTCCAAGCGTTGTAATTACTCCTGTGCCACCCAGCAGCTTTCTCGCACAGTTTCGTCTCTTCATGAAGCAGGTGCCACTGATGTTCGGTGTGTTCTGGCAGATGTTCTTGAACAACGCGAACGTGGCTGTCAGCACAAGTATTTTTCGGAGCAGCTGCGTTGTGCAAGTTTGAAGAAAACATTGCAGGAAACAGCTTTTTGAGAATCCACCTCCTGTGGGCAAAAGCTTCTGTGCTTTTTGGATGCAATCTCAAAGCCAGCCGAGACAGTTGCAAATCTCGCAACAGGCTAAGGGAAGATTTCAGGAGGGTTTGCTTTCGCATGTTCCAGGCAGTTGCGCAGTCCGGGCAGAACAAAACGACACACCTGTGACAACAATGTAACTCACGCTGAAGAATCATGAATGCTGACAAATACCATGTGTATGACAAGATCTAGAAAACGATGTAACCTACTCACAAGATTTCGACTAGACAAGATCCGCTGCTCCGCCATGATTTTGAGGCTGAATATTTAGTTTTGAGAACATCTACCGTTTAAACTGCATAACCACTTGCAAATATAGAACGCTGGAAATAAGCATTACTTAAACTGACAAAATCCCGTAATGATGTTACGTTGCGGTGTAATGGTAGATTAGATTACCCGTTTGTTCTTTGCTTGCACGAACAACACTATTTAATTACAACTACTTTCACCGGAAGATTAGCGAAAGGGAGGAAACTACAAACCTTTATTTTTTAAAATTATAGAAGCAAAATCGTTCACACGTAAAATGTCGAGTCTTTTCTCCACTAACAAAACGGTTCATATTTCAAAACAGTTTTTTTGCAAAGAAAACTAAGAAAAAATAACGCGCAGCGAGTGAATGACGAAAAACGAGGAGCATGGATGTCGTACAGGACGCCTGACTGGACGTATAGGCGTAGCCAGGGAAGGGCCATAACCTCAATTTCTAGCATATCTTGTCGTTTTGTGCTTTGAGAGGCAGTGTACCAAACCGAATACTGTTGCTCGCTTAAAGTCAAAATATTTGGCCCCTCCCAAATTTTGAGCTGGCTATGCTACTGTCTGGATGGACATGCTTTTTTAATTCTGAAAGTTAGTTTGTTAATATGGGAAGCTCTAATTGGAATGATCTCAATGAAGCCTCAGAGCACTTAGCCTAAGAATGGATAGCAAGCAGCGGGTTAGGCACAAAATTCTACTGTTTAGCCACTAATTTATGTAGTCTGGAGTGCAGTGCAAGATGCTAACCAGCATCCGGAAGTGACAGTGAGGTTGCAGTTTTAGGGAAAATGGACTGCCATTTGACCGTCATTATTTTCATCCATATTCTAGTCCGAAATGGTGACGCCTGGCAGGGTTCCAGCTGTGAATCAAAGAGTCTCTTTCAAGGGCAGATTGAGCTCTTCAGACATGCAAGGCATTTGTTGTAGGTATAGGAAACCGATCAGTAGGTGGAACATATTTTACCAGTCCCTGCAGGTCAAAATGACCCTAACGTATCGGCCACATATTTTCTTTTGACTCTCTGAGAATGCAGAGTGCAGTCTACTGATGACTGGGAAACTCAGTTACTATGCTGTTTGGGCGGGGTTGCTTTTGATTTTCTTAATACAATCATTCTCTCTCGTATAGATTTTGCGACACAACAGCAATGCCACATCACACTCACCTTCTTCATTTGTCGCAACTCACTTGTCCTGGTGGTTACAAGCAATTGACGAAAACTGACATCGCACGCTAAATGAAGTTAAAAGTTCAACCAAATAGTTCTGACTGGTAGCACAAACATGCTGAATGGTTGCCTTTACTAAAGCAATTGGCTTTCAAATATCTGTGCATATAATCTTCAGAAATATATTTTTCTAATGCCAGGTTAACTGCCACCAACTTTAGATCTTGTTTAACGGGTGCACATTCAGAAAGCCTTAATTGACTTTGATTGTATTTTTTCTATTGTTGTGAAAGATAAATTTGCATGTTGTAAAGATAAATTGTAGGCATCTGTGATGTGACGCCAGTGCAAATGGAACCTTTCCACAAGATTTTAAAGTAGTTACAAAGGTATTCGTCGCCACACAATAACCAATGCAAGGCAACAAAGTTCACTGTCTGCCAATGTCCAATGTTACAAAACAAAATATAGTCTGTTGGAAGTGACACTGAATGTTGTGCTAAACTGGACATAAACTAAAGCAAAATAATCACTGTCATGGGGCAACTATATTTGACAACCATCAAGAATTGTTTTAACTGATTAAAACTCTTTTCTGAAACTTACACTAAGTATGTTATTGGTCAACTTGAATCAATAGCAAAGCAACACTGCTACTGTAAAAAAACTTGTACAAAACATACCTGGACAGCTCATCAACCTGCTCATGATCTGATTCAAGTGACAGTGTCATGAATTCATGATAAGCATATGTATACAAGTACTTTACACACCATTTCTCAACCCCAATGCAATTCCCTTCAGTGTGAATCGGTGCAGGGCTTCGTTCTTCATTGGTAAAAATAATTCCAATCTCATCTCTGTAATGACAAGATGTATGCATTTCCTAAACCACAATGAGTTTCTAACAATTGCTGGTTTATTAATATGAGAAACATATCACCATGAAGAACTAAAAATTTCAGTAACATTTACATAGAAGATGTTGTTATATTCAATCTATTCACTGAGGATCTTTAACAAATTTTAACTTTCATAAAGTCAGAACAAAGCTTATATTCTTCATGTAAACATCTTGATATACCAATAGGTAGTTCACAGAAATCCAAATAGCGAGACAAGATATTCATGATTTTTCCCATTAACACTATTGCAAGCACTATTTTCAGTTAGGCAGTGTTTTCGCCATGAAATCAATATTAAATGTTAACAGAACATTAGAAAATTACATGCTGTGTAAATTAATACTAATTGAGCCTGAACTCCATTGGTCACCTTTTGCCTTAGCTAACAGTAGTCACATGAACAGTGTACTGCACAACATCATACATCTCAAATTTACATTTTTCACAACTTGTTGATTTGAGAAGCAATATACAGTACATATTAGTAAACTTACAGCAACATCATTTGCACTGAAATAATTTGCATTTAACCAATACTTTTTACCCTTTTGAAATCACATCCCATTCACTTTGACAACCTAATGATTTTCATATTACTCATTACAAATTAAGCTTGTCAAGACATTATATTGCTTGTATACAGTGGCGCAACTAGAAATAATCAAAAAGGGTTGGCAATAAACTACGAGACACTAGTATTGAATGGGTAGACTCGACAAGGCTATGCTAGTTAAATTGAAGCGACGAACTACAATCTTATTGATTGAATTGGACTGTTATGTAACAGCAGGGATAAATTTTCAGTACAAGCAGCTATGCTGGGTGACAGGAATGAAAAGGAATACAGCTATGCAACAAGAACATGACGAAATGTAACATTGGTCCAAGCGTACTACCTGTATATGGATGAAGTAAAGGTCGAAGCGCTTGGAACAACCTTGTGTTTTCTTTACGAGTTTCTCGCTGCCGTTTCGCCTTATTCTTTTCACATAGCTGTATTATTGTTTCAATACTATCACCAAGACTGACTGCTATTGTTAAAAATTTATCGTAACTATTATGTAACAATCTCATTGTTCCGCGATGGGAGTCTGGCATTCCACGGAAGACAGGTGTTCCATGAGACCACGACGAAGTCCGGTGTTCCAGAATTTCCGCACGTTACATGACAGAGTAAAAATATAATCTTTACCAAGTTGACCTGCTATTGTGATGTTATATCCTGCATTGTCATGTCATTATGATCACCTGGGGCTTAACCGTTAAGCAGGATGTATGTGTTGCAGACGCAGTGAAACATGGCAAGTTTGGTGCAATGTTTATAATCTGGTGAAAGTTGGTTAGCAAGCGCTACCGATGAATTAAGCTGTTAATGATAGTATACTAGGGTTATCATACGTCCGGAATTTCCCAGACACATCCAGAATTTCGGTGTTAAAATTTGTGTCTGGAAATAATTTAAAAAATGGTCTTATGCCCACATTTTGGAAACGTTCAGAGGATGTTATCATTAGATCCTCTGAAAAAACATCATTTGTAGAAGGCGTGCTTCAACTTTGTTCACTCGCGTTTTGCTCAGGCTCATCCATTTGAGCCCGAGCTTCCTTATGCGATTAAGTGTTTTTTAAACTATAATTAATATCAGAGTGAATGTATTTTGAAGCAATGGTTTTGCATAGAACATTGGATTTGAATTCAAATCCAATAGACAGTCCCATTCGAGAATAATTTCACACGAACGGTAAATGTCTAGAAACTCAGGCTAATATGAATGAGCCTAGCAAGCAGAGGTTTACTCGAGCTCATCTGTTATAGCCCGAGCTACCTTAGCAATAAAGTGTTTTATAAAATATAAATTATATCAGATTGAATGTTTTTTCAATCAGTGTTTTGCATAGAACAGCATGGTCCAAACACTGGCACACGGGCCGCATGCAAGCAGACAGTTTTTGTGTGGCCCGCGAACGCTTTCTGTATGCCGTATATTACACAAAGTCATAAATACATTGTATTAGCCACACAGCCCTTGCAAGTCACACATCATTGGAGTGCAGGTCAATATAACTATTAGGGAGTAACAATATCTTTTTACAATTTGTGACATTACAGCTTACAATAGCTAACCTCTAGGTTAGGCTAACGCTGCAGTACTCTGTGACCAAAAAGCATGTGTTTATTTTTTATCTTTTTGCAAGCCTAGACTCTATAGTTAATTTTCAAGTTAGATTAGATGATGTAAATTGTGGAAATAATGAAGTAATATTTGGTCAAGTATAGCAACTAACAAAAATGAGTGTCAAAAGAGAAATGTCATAGGAAAATAGAAAGTTCAATTCTAACCAGAAGGAAAGGTATTTCATCGCCAATAACAATGCAAATGGCAGTGTCTTGTGAGGTTGCAAGTAATATCCATTCCAAAGGAGTTTTTATTTAAAGAGGCATTATAGCACCAAACACGAGAAAACATGCGGGAAATACCATGAAAATTCTAGGCAAGCAATTTTTAAATAATTGAAGGGTAACCAGGCCTGCAACTGGGAAATTGTCCCTGCTTAAGAGACTTTGCACTGAAGATGTGCTCCATGTTTATAATTTGCCAAAGTGCTTTCTCAATTATGACATGATTGAAAAGCGACACACGAAATAGAATGGCTGATAAAACCTGCATGCTTGCTTGCGCCTGCCGACTACGGAAATTAAAGCGCACATTGACTTTATAAGCAAAACCAAGAAACAAAAAATTGTTTTGTTATTTTGTTGTTGTATGGTGTATCTTTTTACTAGGATAAAAATTCAATTTTGAGTCGCAAACAAACACAGAGAAAACTTAAAAGTTACCCTAGAATCAAAAATTGCGTTAGGCGTACAGCAAAAATTAGGTCTATTGGAACAGCAAACGTATATTTTAATTGCAATGGAGCTCCTCTCTTTTCCGCCCGCAAATTTTTCCTCAAACCGTAATGTTGCCCTTCATGCTCGCAATCTTGGACCACCCTGGCATAGAACATTGGATTTGAATTCCAATCTATGGAGAGCTCCCATTTGAGAATAATTTCAAACAAACAATAAATTGTCCAGTAACTCAAGGTTAACATGAATGAGCCTAGCATGCTGAGGACGACGTTATTATCGCTCTGTGACAAACGTTATGCAGCAAAGGACAAGTTCTCATGAGAACTTGTCATACATTGTTACGTGACCAACATCACAGAGCAACGATTGTGCCAGACAGAATGAGAGCAAATGGAAATTTTAGTGACGCAAGCCTCGAACGGTTGCATTCAGTGTCAGTCAGTATAATCGTGGGATGAGCCTGAGTGATGCTGTTGACCTGGAGTCGCCCCTGGTGTATGCGTTTGTGTTTTTCTGGAATTAAGCGAGCCACTCTGCGCTGCAATCAGCTACCTTTTTGAAATTATATGTCGACCATACTTTTGTCACGTGCGAGACCATCACAGATTTTAAAGGGACTTGGCATGCTGACTAAACAGTCCCCTTAGTTGCACCCCCGCTTGTATACAGCACTGAAATTCTCATGAAAAATCATGGTGTTACAGATGAAGGGAAGCAGTTGGCTTTCATAAAAATTGAAGTTTTTGCAAAGGAAAATTTCTTCAAAAGCAGAATGCAATTAACTACATTTTAAAATGGTAAAAGTTGTTTTTGACATTACAGTCTTCAGTAGTGAGTGACATGTAATGAAGTCCATGTGGTTACTGCTAGTTTGCATTAGATGAGAATTTATTGTCACATTAACATCAATAGAGAATTGCTGCTAATGGCACTCTGGCCAATATTCAACAAACAATGGAAACATACTGAACATACTAATCACAGTCAATAAAAGAAAATGAAAACACACCATCATCACAGTGAAGAGTTTATACAACAAAAAAGTACTGAAAAAGCAAAACAAACAAAATCAATTTAGAAAACCAAAGGCATTAAAGCTGGAAATTAAAGCAAATAAAAGAAATTACAGCAGACATGAACAAATCAGGACTCATCCATCTGAAATTAGGTTGTAAAGGCACCTGAAATGACTGAATAATTTTAATCACACTAATGAACGCTTTGCTTATTTTGGATAAAAATCATAACACCCTGTATCCAACTGAAATACCTAGCATCAGCAAATGAAAACAAAATGGTCTTACATAAAAGGCAAAGCAGCATAATCTTTATTAAATTCACCAAGGATTTTAGAGCCCAACTGAAGAATTTCTTCCATTGTTTTCATTCCTTTGCTTTTCTCCATACTGTATATTATTGCATTATAAACAAAACCTTTGCTTACATAAATCTTAGTACAGAGGTCTTCTGCACAATAATGAATATTAGCCACTGAGTTATAGCTCACATCAAATACATGTAACATAATTTTTCTTTGACAGATCAGGCTGCACTTCAGATCTGTACACTACTTACAGTAAACCACAAACACAGGTTACTATCCAAAGCTTGCCCTAAATTGGTAGAGTTCCAAAGAAAAAAGCATGATACACCAGCTACATTTTCAGCCTTCATGAAACCAATACCAAGGGAGCCAAGAGTTTTGTATAAGGTGGTTACCAGACAACTGAATGCTAGTCGTTTTCTGACAATGATATGGAACTAAACCCAAGGAAAACTGCACGATGTGGCTCACTGGCCTGGCTCAATGCCACAGCCAGCCTATCTATGTAGCTTTGCGCCATTTTGACATTACTTCATATGGCCTACAAAAAGCACTATAAAGAAGTATGATTCATTTATTAATGCCAGTAGTCCAATTTTCAGTGAAACGTATATACAGACTATAATCAACACCTTTGTTATAGACAGCTAAATGAGTCTTTCTGTTGGGCACATGCTGTTCACACATTCGTATACAGTTTTAACATTAAGCATGTGACTTATTAGTTACTTACACCTATCCGTTTAAAGCATTTTTGTTCACATTCATTTTGCATGTATGTATTTACAGCCTTGCATGTTTTTGTAGGCGGCTTAGTTTTCTGTCACCTTACTCCAGAGTAACTTTACTTCAGAGAGTAACTTGCATCTTATCAGTGGTTGGTTAGAGCTGGAGTTATATGCTATGGAAAGTAATGCTAAATTATACATAGTCACTTTTCAAATCCCCTATCTACTTTCTGTCTCAAGCAACTGAAAGCCTGAATTAGGCCTTTGTCACAATGTGAGTCCGAATGAACCAAATTTACCATGTACCTCAACAGTATCTATCTTTGCAATCGTTGCAGGTGCAATATTTACCATGTCTAATGCTGACTTGCTCATTCTTTACACTTAATTGGTATTAATTTGAAATTTATAGATTATTATCTACAGATATTCAATGTCAGCAGCATAAAGTTTTTAAGACTTAAGGTCATGTTAGATACTAAGCTGAACCACATGGTGGTGGTCAAATGTGAAAAAAACAAATATCAAAAGATAGATTATAAAATTCTTACAAAACAGAATTTATGTACCTATGTCCATAGTACCAAGCGTTTACTTAATTTTTTTCTTATCTTTAATATCCTACTTGTTGCCTGCCACTTGCCCCTTTTATTTTGCTTATTTAGATATTGAATTCTGAATGCTATTCCTTTTTTCAGTAAGTTTTGCTAATCCCCCTGAAGAAGATTTTTTTCGCTTCCATCAACTTCTTGCAAAACTACACTTTGATTTTTTTTTATTGGTTCTACACTTGAAACAAGATCAATACAGGACTTGTGTTGAATCTGCTGTGTTTGATTTCACTATCAACCTCTATTCTCTGTGGACTACAATATAAGCTTTAATTTTGTGAGTTCTGTTTGACTGACCAAGTTTGTTTTTCTACCTAAAAATACTGACTTACTTTATGTACTTGTTAGTTCATTGCTGTTTTCTTCATGAGTTAATTACGTGAGTAAATGAGCTGTACTCTACTCTGAGATGGCCACCTTGGAATGGAGTCTCGCAGCGTCGCCAGATATTTTCCATAACTTATAGCCAAAATCCTGATGAAAAATGGCCAAAATGGCTGTTTTTTAAAAAAGTTACGGCCAAAATTACAAGATTTTTCAACTCTGTTAATTTCTATTTTCATAGGTAAATTATTCAGAAGGCAGTATAGTTTTTGCTGAAAAAATTTGGTTTTGCCAAAGAAGTTTTGACACTAAAACAGTAATTTCTGCCATGAACTTAAAATCACGTATTACAACTTGTACTATTTATTTTAAAACTTTGGCGTCCGACCGCTTTTGAAGATTCTCATGCCAAAATAACCAGATTGCACGTGGCTTTGCGAGTGCGTAACTCTGGTGCTGAAAGTGATAGAGAGCTGTTCAAAGGCTTAAAAGATGCGCCAAGTCTTCTACTCTGCACTCAAAAAAAATTTTTGCTTAGGGTGTGCGGATTTTTTGTCAGTGATGTCATAAGTGGAGGACTTTTAGACCACCTTGGCCCATTCACCTGGCCCTGAACCGAAACCGTTAGTATTTCGCTGAAGTTTTTATTGGAAACTAGGCTACAATCCAAGTCTTTTGATACTTTTGATGACCTGCTGGGGTTTCGAGTTCAAAAGTTATGATCTAAAGTAATCAAAATATTTGACTAATTAGATAATTAATTAATTTGTTTGTTTTAAATCATAACTTTTGAACCAGAAATGCTAGAAAGTCGATCAAAGGCTCAAAAGACTCAAACTCGAGCCTAGTTTCCAATGAAAACTTCAGCAAAATACTTTGGCCTAGTGGTTGGGCCCTAGGCCAGGAAACATGAGCCAAAATGATCCAAAAACTACTTCACTTATGACGTCACTCACAAAAAATCTGTAAGCTCCAACCCAAAAAATTTTTTTCAAGTGCAGACTAGAAAAGTGGCTGATCCATTTTAGCCTTTGAACAGCTCTCTAGCGCAATCGGCGTAGGAGCTATTATTTTGGTAAGGCAATCGAAAACTGCTGGTTTTAAGCCGAAATCCAAGTATGATATGTTCGTAGACTGGCTCTCAAAGTGTTGATAAAACTTAAAACCATACATCAAACACTATTTTAGATACATGCTTCAATTCTGACTCGTTTCTGGGTTAAACAGTTTGAAATTAACTTTTCTATCTAATGACAAGGCTAGAATTCAGAATTCTCTTAATCTTGTGCTCCAAATACATGAACAAAGATTAAAGTCATGAATTGCATTAAAGCTGATGATCACAATCAGTTCATCATATGCTCGAAACCATCGTTGAGTTCACATATATGAACAAAAGAGGAGGAACACTAGAGCGCAAACACTAACTCATGTTATGGCAAGTACGACTGAAACACTTGTATAAAATCTTCAGATTGCAAGGGCTACATATTTACTGCACATTTCAAACATTACAAGGTTAAAGTACTGCAGAGTGTTTCTGCAAAAATGATGAGAAACATCAAAAGAAAAATCTTACCAACAATGCAAAATATTTTTACTACAGCACAACATTCAGTCACACAGCTAAGTGCAGCAGTCTTCAGATACATACAATCCAAGTGCAGCAGCTACCTGTGGTAACCCAAAGATTATCACTGACTTAAACACCTTCACAAAATCTGCCGACTGCAAGGGCTAAATCAGTACTATGAACTTCAAAGCAATACAAGGTTGAAGTCCATATTGTGTTACTCTTACTATATCAGCCACATTGAAGATGAAGACTGTCCAAAAAATACAAAAAGACAAAATGTTTAATGAAAATTCAGTTTTACAGCGACAAACCGAAAAAATCGCCAAATTTTATACAAATGGTCAAATGCGTTTTTTCATGGCCAGTGCACTTCAAAAATGGCCAAATTTTTTGAGATTGGCCATAATAGGCACTCTGGCAACCCTGGAGTCTCACAATGAAATGTACGGTTCCCTTTCAAAACAGACCTGTTCATAACAGACCACTCATAACAAACCATTCAAAACATACCACGTTCGTAACAGACCTGATCACAACAGACCCGTTCATAACAGTCCACGTTCATAACAGACCAGTTCTGAGTTCATAACAGGTCACGTTCACAACAGACCACATTCATAACCGACCCGTTTACAACAGACTCGTTCATAACAGACCACGTTCACAACAGATCCGTCACAACAGACAACCTTCATAACGGGTTTGTTATGAATATTATGGTGTGTTATAAACGTGGTCTGTTATGAACGTGGTCTGTTATGAACTGGTCTGTTATGATCTGGGCTGTTATGAACAGGTCTGTTACGAACGTGGTGTGTTTTGAATGGTCTGTTATGAGCAGGTCTGTTGTGAACGGACACCGAAATGTACAATATTTCTTTTTCAAGGTAATTTCCCTAGTTGTGTACCACAAGCAGTGTTGCCAATCTGTTGTTACGGAAATGTACTAGATTTCAGAGACGAGCGGACTTTGAAATTTTTCAGTCCGAGTCCAGTCCTGATCCGATCAAATTTAATCAGATCCAGATCTGATCCGCAAAATTTTTGAAAATCATCACTCCGATGCAGTCCTCTCCGCCAATGTAAAATCATGTATTTTTATTTTGCCTCATGCGGCAAATAAACTACTAGAGCTATTTTACCTTTAGCCAAATACGATTGGTTGCAGGCAAAATATTTCCAGCAGTGCTTTTGCCTGATGAGGCAAAATAGACACAGCCTTTTGGCATTTCCAAAATTTAACAAGGAAGTGTCTATTAGGCATCAGAGGTAAAAGCATTGCTGGAGTTATTTTGCCATTAGGAGAGTCCGACTGCTTGGATTGGTCAAGTGACAAGAACAATACATTTGATTAGCATAAAGTCCTTGTTACATGACCTAAAACCCTAAACCTAAACCCAAAACCTAAATCAAAAACCTAAACCCAAGACTTGAACCTAAACACTAAACTTGAACCTAAACCCAAAATTCAAACCTAAACCCAAAACCTAAACCTAAAAGTTGAACCTAAAACCTAAACCCGAAACCTAAACCCTGAAGGTAAACCCTAAACCGACACTGAAACACACACCCTAAACTTTTTGAAAAAGTACATTAAAAGTACACTTATCAAAGGTGTAATCTCTGCACGCTAAGCCAAAGGAAATGGCGAAAGCAGAACCAACGAACAATCGCACAGCAAGCATAGACACTAACCACTCAACTATGTTCGAGTTGCAACTAAAACTCAACGTTATATGTGAACAAAGGTGAATACAGTTCGAATTGCAAAATAGTCCCAGCAGAGTTTTTGCATTTAATGGCAAAATATGCACTGCCATTTAGCAAACCTGTGAAATCGGATCACAGCTAAAATTTTGGTATTTTCAGAATAATCACATTAACACAACAAAAATTTTCTCAGTCTGTTCCAGTCCTGATCTGCAAATTTTGAAAAAATTGCAGTCCAATCCAGCCCTGATCCGCCCAAAATTGGCTTCAGTCCTGATCCATTCCAATCCAGTCCTGATCTGTGATCATCTCTGCTAGATTTCATCATGAAAAATATTAGATTCACAAAATAACACTAGATTACAAATATGTGACAGATTAGTCAAATTACAAGAAAATTGGTAGTGTCCTTAAGAACAGGCGAGTGCTTGATGAAGGTACAATAGAAAAAACGGATGTCGTCAAGAGCGGATTTCGTTGATGGAAATGTGTTGTGATGACCTCTCCGGAGTGGGAAGAAAACTCGTTACACAACAAATACAGTTACAGTTACAGTAGGAAAATACTTTTTCATTGTAATTTAATATAACCTTCCCCAAAAAACGTACGGCTAAAAAGTTGCGATGATTTAGTTGTATATATTTTCACAACTGTTGAAACCTAAATTTGGGTATACTAGAGCATTTTATCAAGAATGGAATAATCTTGGTGTGGTGCGACTGTGGCTGAAAGTAAACCTAGGTAAGCAACAAATATTATTTTTACTACTGCTTTCGTGTCATTGCTCAGCGTAAATTATCGGTTTTTGCGACTCCGGTTACGTCGTTTCATATCCTCAATCACGATCCGCTACTGACGGATATCCGTCTTTTACAGGGGACTTTTGATGAACATTATATATTGTATTTACAGTATTTATTTGTCTCAGACCAGGTGATCCATAGAACAAAGTCTACGGTTCGCTGCGCGTGGTCACGCTTTGTTACAGCTGAATAATTTTGCACTATTTGTTTCTGCATCGAAATCAACAACATATCTGATGAACCCTGAGGCTGAACTGCCTTTGTGCTGCGTCGTCGGTGCGAGGCTGCGGGTGCAGCAAAGCACTCAGTACAGTACTGTACATGTAGCAATGTAGCATTGAAGATGTGTAGTTGCAAGATTGATCTGACGTTGCAGCTTTGCATTGCGCCGCGGACATTAGATACCGTTTGAACGTGATGAATATTTCTCAGTGGTGCGTCATCGTAGCAATCCTGCAAATGCTATTAAATATTCTCAGTCTGGACTGTACAACACTGTAGTGTGAGTGTATGCTAGCAAAGCTGTCAGTATATTCCAAAAATATATACAGTTAACAGTAACGCCTATTGAAAGAATGTGTAGGGTGGCCTACACTTAGACTAATACTGTATTCAGTGCAGTTGAAAACAATGGAAACATCTAATGATCTCATTTGCAAGCTAAGCTTGGCTGAACTGCACACTTCTTAGTTCTAGCAATAGCATAAACTCAAAACTGTTGCATACATCTTTAAATTTGTAATTCAATTACTCATCTGTAAAACACTAGAAAAAGCTATGCTTGCAAAAAACACATAGGCTATATATGTTAATTGATACAAATTAAGGTTACCTGTAAAAGGCGGAGCATCGTAAATAGCGGAGCTTGGTTGCGGAGGTTTGATGACGCAACCGGAGTCATTAAAACTGATATTTTTCGTTGAGCAATTAGAAGTAAACGGTAGCAAAAATAATTTTACTGTAAAAGGTGATGTTACACTACGGTAAAAAAAGTGTATTTTGAAGTTTTATAATATTTGGCTATCTGAGTTTCACAACGGTTCGGGGACAAAAATAGGTTTCAACAGTTGTGAATGTATAACATTTTTAAACATCGCAAACATCCATGTATTCCATGTTTGGGGGAAACGCATATTAAGTTGCAATTATACAACATTTTTCCTTCAATTTTTTTCTTTTTTTTTGATTTTGCTACGCAACTTTTTTCCACTCCAGTTACGTCATCAAACCTCCGCAACCAAGGTCCGCTATTTACCGAGCTCTGCCTTTTACAGGCAACCCAAATTAAGAAGGTAGTGTCTATTTTACCGGTGATATTCTGGCGGCAACAGATCGGCTAGAGCTATTGTGCCAGTTGTCAAAGATTCGGTCTCGTGGCATGATGCAATACAAAGAAAAAGGTCACTTTGTCAGCAAAACGCTGTCCTGCTGGTGGTGTAACGGTTAGGTGTTATGGCTGCTATGCCAATGGTTTACGGTTTGACTTTTACCTTGCCGACTTTCGTTTTTTTTTTTTCTTTGTTTTTTTTTTCAGACTCCGCTTAGGGGCTAGTGTTGTTAGGTTAGGATGAAGTTAGGGTTAACTTAGTCTTAGGTTAGTGTTAGCTTAGCATTAGGTTAGCTTAGTGTTAGTTTGGATAGGTTAGGTTAGGATTAGCGTTAGGGCTACGGTTAGGGTTAAGGTTAGGTTGTAGGTTTATCTTTTAGTTATATTTACTTCCTTTCTACCAAGCCTTTTGCTGCTGCTATCTTGGTGGCAAAAGAGATACTGCCTACAAAGAAAGGGTATTTTTAGGGAAATCTAGAAATGACAGATAAGTTTTTGTAGTATGACAAAGCTAAAATCTTGTCTAATCAGTAATTTCTGTAAGAAACAATGAAAATATTATATTGATTCGTACGCCGATCAAGAATGTTAAGCAGTTATATAAACTTGAGATACAGTTACTTTTTATGTTTTTAGTATTTCCATGTGAAAAAAAGTGTTTTTTTGTCATAGTTAATTAGTTTAGCATACTCAGACATGTTCTGCTGCTTGCAGACTGTACAACCACAGGTTTTGAGTTGTTTTTTTAATGAAGCAAAAAAGACATAAGTGATATTGTCACTTATTAGAGTGCAATTTATTTGTTTGTGAGCAGACACAAAGTCCATAGTATGAACACCCTACCATGTAGGCATCATCAGCTCTTATTCAAATAGAGTATCTTGATGTTAAGAGATTCATACATACAACTTGTATATGAACAAAACGGCTGTTTCTTAGAAAACAATCTCTCTGGGAAACTGGCTGTGTTAAACCATCTTTGCACTGGTGTTGCTTAGCCATGTTTTGTCTTGTCATTGGTATTTTCAACACACAGCTCTACTATTGGTTGTATTTTCTTTACCAAATGTGTGCATGTGTACTGCAAGCAATGAATAACCATTTTTAATGTTCATTCTTAATATTACACATTAATCAAGATCAGTGCTGCTGAGAAATATTTTCTGATTAGGTTATTGCCAAGATGCTGACATGTTTTTTTGTATGTTTAGCAATTACACAGACATAGTTTAGGACACTGGAAGCTGAAATGAAGAGTGCTGTTTTTGTCTTGATAGTCTTGTTTTCAGTTAAAATTACTGAAGGGAAGTTGTTGAAGGTGGATGTTCAGCATCAGAATGACAGCTCCAGTGGTATTACATCAACTGAATCTGAAGTGGAGGTTGGGATTGATATGTTTGGATTTGAATAGCTGATTTTCTTGTTAACTTTACAATTACGCAAATTTTATCCAAGCTTTACCTGAATTTGTGTGAGAGCATAGATTAGCACGTACACCGACCATATCATACTTGAGGCTGCTACAGTGCTAAACTGTAAAACTAAGTGGCTGGTGTTCAAGATTGTTTTAAGCCAAATGGTATGGTCAGAGACTTTGCATCTCCATGTGGTGTATATTGCAGTAACACAAGTAGATTTAATTGCCCACTCTTAAGGAGCAACAGCACTTCATTTAATTGGTTGAACTATATTTTGGTAACCTATTGTGAGCACAAGCTTTCAATGGTAACTGATGTGGTCTTTAATCTAAGCCTATTCACAAAATCTATATGTATGTCACTGCACATGTGTGTTTTTGTGGTTTTATCAGCAAAAGTATGCATTTACTCGATATTTGTTAGCACTTGCTATGAGATAAAAAACTTTGTTCACTGTATAAAAATTACCAGTATGGCATGCACAGGGCAGTGAAATGGGTTCGTAAGAATTTATATCTGTTTTCTTTTAATGCAAATTTTGCAACCAAGTGGTTTAATGATGGATTTTAACTCGCTCTGGTGTTTTTAACTCTTGAACTCATATTTTTAGTGTCGGGATTATCACAAACTCCACAATAGTTCAGAATGGTGTTTTTTTGTGAACACTACTGAAAACTGCAAAATGGATGAGGGATTTGTCAACTATATTCAAGCTGCATTTTGCAAATATGATCCGAAGTACCTTCCTGCTATTGCCACTTTATATGTGAGTGGTGAATGATTGGTTGTTTTACAATCTGTTTCCTTAGTATAGCTAAATAGTTTTAAAATAATGCCAAAATTTTGTGCAGTTAAAAATATTTAATTTGATATCCTGCCTACTCCTTGTTTGTTTCATGAATGGGTCACAAACCTGATTTCATTATTCACACAATGTTAACATTTGATACAAATTTTGATTGGCTGTAAAACATTCATCAAATACACTTGAGTTTTTTTTTTGCATATCTGCGTTTGGCTTTGTCGACTTATTGTTGTGCATTTGTCACTGAAAAAAAGTTTGATATAAAGAATGTGCTTCAGAAAATTACTAGCTCCAAATTTTGACATGAAATCAATGCTCATCTTTCACCATTGGTTCTTAAGAAACAAATCTCTTGGTAGTCGTCTGTGCTTGCAACAAGCTGTCAATCGATTGTCCTGGCCTTGTAATTACAGTGATAAATTTGGATTGATTGGCAAAATACCAAATTGTTATGTTCCTGTGTTTCCTAGTCTAGAAACCAACTGTGGTCACAGTATGATATCAATACAGTAAAGTATCTGAAACTTATCATGTATTGTGAGGCGGTGTGCTGAGTTGGTTTACATGTCCATATTTGACTCAAAATGCTGAAGTGGTAACATATACAAAAACAGGAAACAATGCAATCAATTTCAGTTTATCTTTGTCTAAAAAATGGAAAGCAATGTGTTCATGTGGTGGTAATACACATAACCAATCAATACAATGCTGTGTTTGTGAAAGCCAGCTGCACAGTAACTTAGAAAGTGTGCACATGGAATGATTGTTTAATTAAGCAGAAATGCCTTGAAGATCAGACTTAGAGTAAGAGTTTGTATTAAATTGGTGGTTTCATGTAATTGTTTCCATCAGCACCTGAGAAATAAATGATGGCCCTTTTCATATCACTTTAGGTGGCAAAAGATGATCAGTTTCATTGTGCCGATATTTTGATTTTGTGTCTTAGTGGCCTGCCAAGATTTATTTTCATGTTATGCTTGATATATTAAGGCAGGGATTCCTGACATTTCTCTGAATATGTACCCCTTCAGCATTTCGACTGATGACCATGTACCCCTAAAATTTCTTATGACAAAAAGGATGAGTGAAATAACAAAGATCAATGAATTTTTAATAGAACTTTTAGATTTTTATAAAAGTAAACTCAGTTTTTATGTCTTTAAGTCAATTTGTTGTGGCTGTATGAATTACTAATATATGAATTTTGAGAATAATGTTCATTGATATATGTGTAAATATAAAGATTTAGAATTAAAGAATATATAATTAAATTTTTCCCTGCTGTTGATAATTTTATATGTACCCTTCAACTAGACAAATGTACCCCTAGGGGTACATGCACCCGAGGTTGTGAACCCCTTTATTAAGTTATTTGAATGTTACTTTATATGAATATAATACAGTAGTTTATTTGCATGCTTCATTAAAAACTGACATGTTTCTAGGCTGTGTGGCTCATCTTTCTGTTTGTTGGACTTGGTACTGCAGCTGAAGGATTGTAAGTAATTGCAAACATTCTGTATTATCTTGCACTTTAAGTAAAATTTAATATAAAACTATGATGTGAACAAATGCAATTCCACTTAAAACTTTTTTGATTGCAATCAACACAACTTTTTCTAACATGTTTTTGCTGTCAAATCTATTCTAGTGAGTTGATTCCAAAATGCATTTGACTATTTTATATCTTGTGCAAAGTACAAAGCTGTGCTTAAGACTCTGCAAAGCTTTCATAAACACCGTTTCGCTGCAAGGTATAGTCAGTATGATGGTTATGTAATGCACAGCAAACTATCGCTTAAATGCGTACGCATCGCTGCATGTGTAGACATTGTGTTCAATCTCTGTGCAGGTGAACGTAAACATGCGTCTTTCTGTTTCGGAGACGCCAGGACTTCAGTAGACAGTACCTTAAAGCAGGCTCTACTGGCGGTAAAACATAAAAACAGGTTAAAAACTGACCAACGTTTCGATAGTTGATACAGCTATCTTCGTCAGGTCGAAAACGAAATGGTGAGTGCATTCGAGCACGAACATCATACAACGTGAGCGCTCCAGGTGGCAACGCTCTGAGAACTCACGAGGCGGGGAGCGTTGATTAAAAGATACGACGTTAAAAACAACAATAAGAACCGAGGGTGGGACACTGGACAGCAGAAGGGAAATTTTATAGATACTGTATAGTGTACACTGCACACTATTGTAGTATGAACCGGTAAATGTCAGGGAATAATTCCGATCTTTTCATTTATTGTGTAAACATGCGTCTTTCAAAACTTGTTGAAAACCAGTAGAAATTGTAATAGTGCCGCGAACTTCTGCTGGCTGTTGTTATTTCTAAGTGGCAGATGCAAGTTACTGCCGAACTCCGCCGTTTGCTGCTATTTAGCATTACGCAGACCGTTCTTAAGCGTCTCGACCCGCAAGCGCGTCCCTGTCTACATCAGTGATTCCCAAACTTGTTTGAGCCGTTATCCAAATGAAGGCAGCGATCATGTCTTATTACCCACAATATTTCGCAAAGATCGCTCATGAAATAGAACAACATTGTGACTTTCGTTCCGCATTACCCCCCGAAGAATCGCATATTACCCCCAGTTTGAGAACCATTGGTCTAAAGGTACTCGATAAGTGTTGTTGCTGGCTAATCTCTCCACTCACTCCTACCTTTTGTGAGGGATCACTGTTTGTGGAGTGTGTGGTATGTGCGTATGTGGTAACCTATTAATAGGTTAGTTTCCAAAGAGGCGCATGAGGTGTTGGATGTGGTTGCAAACAACCTTTCGCAAGGATGTTGTCCAATCCATCATGCCAAGCACGCTTAATCGCCGAGCTCCAACTTCCTCTGGATTTATTGCTTCTCAGCTTGCGCCACGAGAGTCGAAATTCCTGCAGCCTTTGCACCTCGCTGTAATGTTACATGTTGCCTTAAAATGTTTTGTTGAGGAAGTGCCAGGCGGAAGAGGGTAGATTGTGCAGTGCGTGACGCTTGTTTATGGGGCGCCGTTTGTAAAAATATTATATCTGACAGATTTAGCACAAAAACTGCTATCTCTGGCAGAGATAGCTATCTCTGCATGCAGAGAGCACCTGAAGGTGCAAAAAGAGGCGCAGCTCACCACCTCTGAGCGCCTTCAGGTGCAAAAAGAGAATGCTCTCACAGAAAGAGCGCGCTGAAAGCGAGCCCTTCGACACGCTTCAGCGCTATCTCTG
>Ga0210059_1003692_pt1 | contig 24606 bp, 13 predicted proteins | sample Ectturendosymbi2_FD_188042 | JGI IMG/M metagenome (GOLD analysis project Ga0210059, IMG submission 188042) | Ecteinascidia turbinata endosymbiont from Florida, USA - Sample 2 (SPAdes) (version 2) | ecosystem: Host-associated > Tunicates > Ascidians > Unclassified | place: Key West, Florida...
GGGACAAGTAAGGTCGGATATGTGTAGTCACTCCACCTAGGCCTTGGACGACCTCTGGATTACTTTCCCGTGGATTAATCCAGCAGGACTTGCCTCGCCAGTCTTTCGTGGGGCATTCTGGACAAAGGGCCGAACCAACGTAGCTGTTATTTCTCAATTCGGTGAAGTCGTTTGGCATTCAGGGCTCTGCGAATTTCACATCTGCGCACTTTGTCGCAAAGTGTCACACCAGGGGCGTAACGAAGAGGGGCACAATTCCCCGGGTGCCGAGTCACTGGGGGAGCCGAAAAGTCCCAACAATCTCGCAGGTTTCTTCCGGAATACAATACATTTATTCCCAAAAGACCTTAAGGTCGAACATGGAGGAGCCAAACATGTTTCTTGCCCTGGGCGCCATCTAACCTCGGTACGCCCCTGTGTCACACCGTGGACTCTTCGCAAAAATCCCATATCTGCCGCTTGCACCTGAGATAATATTCTTTCGGTCATTACCCAAGATTCATGACCATATGTGAGGATCGAAACAAAGACTGATTTGAAAACTGACAGCTTTGAGGTGTTTGAAAGCTCCCGTTTTGTGACCATAGAGCGATAAAGCTCAGGAAGAACTGGGTTAGCTTTGCCAATCCGTGTGTCAATCTTATTGTTCCACCCTCCGTCACTCGTAAATACCATCCCTACGTACTTGAACTTCTCCACCTGCTGCAGTGTATTGCCGCTCACTTGCAGCATACACTGCCTTGGGTTTGTAGAGAGACATAATACCTCGGTATTTTAGTGCTGATTTTCATTCCGGCTCAGTCGCACGCAGCAGAAAGCCGATCGAGTGCATGCTGAAGACTCTATTGAGAAGATGCTAGCAGTACCAATTCGTCTGCAAAAAGCAGCCTAAACGATTGATCCTGCAGCTCCCAACTGTGACACACTCGTCGACTCGGATGTGACTGTCTATCCAATGCATGTAGACTATGAAGAGGAGTGGTGGCGACGCACTCTTGTCGGCGTGCAACACCAACGGTGAACGGTCGTGATTTAACTCTTCCGACACTGACACAAATTTCTGAGCAGCAATACAATGACTTCACGACCAGTAACAGGCGGTCGTCAACACCGTACTCCCGCAACACTCCCAAAGCTTCTCACAAGGAACCCGGTCGTATGCTTCCTCGGATTCGACGAAGCATGTGTAGACGTCTTTGGCATACTGCAAAGATTTCTAAAAAATTTGCAGCAGTGTGAAAATTTGGTCATTAATGCTACGGTCGGGACGAAAACCACTCAGGATATCATTCAGCTTTTGGTTCGATTATTTCGCGGCATCTTTTTTCAAGGCACTTGACAACGTAAATTTTAATCATTTGAAAATTCCCAAACTGCATCGCGGGCCGTTCAAAAGGTCCTCGCGGGCCACATGAGTGCCGCGTGTTTGAGACCCCTGACGTAGCTGCTGAGCAGCAAGCAACACGTAGCAGATGAGCTTTCGGTAAACTCCTCAAACTTAAAGCAGAACCCACGCCATCCTGACAGCCAGAATTCACTTGGACGAACTGAAGAGTTATTAACGCAATTACAGTTTCAAACTAAAGTAATGTTTTTTTCCTCGCAAAAGTTTAATATATCCCAGTATCTGTGTTGAATTGTTAATACCATATTGGTTACCGATTTGCGTTTGCGAGATGTCAGAATTTCGTTAAACTTCGTGTGACAGTGGCAAATCGCATAAAGTTCTGTAGAATATTTTTGTTGACTAGGAATGGTAAGTTTTACTAATCTACTTTTTTGAGTAACATGCTGAACGACTAGTCGCAAACGTTACGCACCGATCTGCTTGATAGAGTTGTTTTCGAACTGAAGCAAGCTTGAACATTGAGGCATGTTCAGCGGAATATGTGTCAAGTTCTTCTCGTGACAATCCAGCCAACCATCCGAGTAGCACAAACAGGGTGAATTCTGGTACGATGCGCACGCCATTGAACATGCCCGCTGCCCATTGCAAGGTACTATCTGTTTCACCGTCAGCAGGCACAGCGTTGCAAGGGCAACGTAATCCTCCGCCTTTCTCGGCATCGCTTGTTAAGCGTGTCTTGCTTCTACGATTTTTCTACGATTCAGCACATTGTTTTATTCTGACACTAGTCTTCGCTACGCAGTTGTAAGAAATGATTGCAACTGCGCGTTGTCACAAGGCACTTCGGACAGGATGTAGGGAGTGTGATAATAATTGTAACGTCATTCGGGAAATGACGACCGTCGGGACTACCCAAGCACTCAATATCTCAATTGACGCTAGTTGCTGTGAAGAATGACTGTTACGACTTATGATGTCCTGCGAACAAACGGAATATAGTCACAAGTCGCATTTTCCGTATTCCGTCATTAAAGTAAACTTCACTTTATTTCACTTGACTTTGGCCCAGAGGCGTAACGAGGGGGTGGCAAGGGGCCGCAATTTTCCGGGCGCCGAATCACTGCGGGGGCGCTGAAAAGTCCTAACAATGTCACAGGTACTTTGTTTAATAGCAGAGTTGTTTCAGAAAGACCTCAGGTTCGAACACGGGGGCGTTAAACTTGTTTGTTGCCCCGGGCGCCATCTAACCTCGTTACAGCCCTGCTTTTGCCCCTATTCGTTATTTCATTTGCTTTAAACCCACTTTTCCTTTTTGGAATGCCGCGCAGGCAACAGTGTAGTGGCCACTTTGTGCCATGTCCAAATTTCGTTATTCTTACAAAGAAACGCTCTTTCAAAAAAGTAATTTAATTTAAAAATTCTTTGAAGCTGCAAAAAAAAATTTCCAAGAAAAAAATTACATGACGAAATTTATCTTTTTATTGCGCCCAATTCCGTCAACGAAGTGTTTCCCATTGAAAATTGCAAATAAACCGTGTTGTAAATGCATATGTTGCATGTTCGTCGTTTCACGGCGATTTTTTATCTGATTGATCATCGCTAACCTTGTTTTTCCTATGGAATGTTGCTTTGTATTCTCTTAATTAAGTTAATACATTTCTAGATTTGTTGCTTTACATTCTCTCAACGAAGTCTAAAAGACCCTTAAGAAGCATTTGGATTGATCGCAACCTACTCTTCACAATGTCAAATTTTGTGTTAGACACCTCGTTTCGAAGCACTTGTGCGGTTGTAACCTATCCATTTGTTTACTCGTTGCTATGAAAAGTACCCTAGCATTTATTCGAGACAAGAAAATGACACCAGATTCTGCGAAGGTTTCTGAAAGTTACGAAGAACACCGCTTGTGTCTCCACAGCCAAGCTGACTGATAAAACTTCAATCTGTCGAAAAGAATTTAGCCTACAAGCTCGTGCTGCCTAACTCCTTCCAGTTTTTTTTCATCTTCTGGCAATGTCCGCTTACTGAAGCACATGCGTCACTGTGCCCGTCAACTCGCGATATCTTCATTTTGATGTGCATGACGGAGAGGTTTCTCAAATGCCTCACAAGTTGTAAAAAAGATATTTACGGATACTGATTGAGTTGCCTCCTTGCACAAGCCCGAGGCTGAATGGCGTACATCGCTGCGAGCGCCAACCATAAGCATGTTCAGTACTTCGCGTACGAAGGAAATCGTTTGTCTGTCCGCGTGTTCAGCTAATGCGGCGTGCTGATCCATGTGACGCAGTTTGCGTTAGTGTTCGGAACAGCACGGGCGTGCGATGACGCGCCGTGACATGACTAACATCACCCAGCATACTAACCTTGCCAAACTTCTTTGCGATACTGAAAATTCATATTGCCATGGTTAAAATATTTGCAAAACTTAATATTTTTCTTCTAAAATATTTACAAAACTTCTTATTTCTCTTCAATTTTTCCACTGTGGCGGCAACTTGTACTGTTTTCAAATCGTGCTGAAGTCTTGCTTCAGCTTTGTTTGTCACGGTCCTATTGCGTTTCTGCGGGACGTGTTCCGATATACAGGCAACGTATTGGTTGAAAGCAACCTACCGATATGACCCACCAAAAAGCTCGGAGTGTTTTTTCTCAAAGAGTAGTCTGTTTCAGCAGAAACAGGCATAATGCGTCGAACTTCGGCCGCAGTACGAAATCGCTGCAACGTTACGTCCCTCAACACTTTATGACCAGTGTTTACCGGACATGCGGTTTCCCAGGTTATCCAATAAAAGTCAGAGTATAGCGTGATACATAAAAGTAGCAAATGCTGTTTGAAGTCTTGACGTGTTGTGGTGCCAATTATCGTGTTGTCTTTGATTGCAAACTTGAGAACCGTTGGTGTGCATTGCAACACGGACTGAGGCGCGTTTGTCCCCCCTTTCTGATCTGTGCCGGCAGGCAACAAAAGCTCTTTTCTTTTTCCAGCTACATACCGTTGTGAAGCTGTTTTTCAACGATATAACTATTTTTGAAACCAAGCACCGATACCACCTTCAACCAGAAGACGACACCAGGTGTGCGTTGACGACCACAGGCCCTTGTTTCAACAGACTTGTGAAACAAATTCAGAGACACGATTCTCCTTGAAATTTGTGAATGTGGGCGATGAACCGAATTTGCTAAAACTAGCGTTTGTATCATTCTCGTAGTCTTAGTCTACCTCGAGTCCGCGAAGGTTTATACGGGTCCTAAAATAGTCCGTGTCTTGAAAAGGTTGAGAAACACTGCCCAAACTCGACATGCGTCACCAATCGCATTCTGAAACAACTACCGTTCTGGAACGTGACTGGTTGCTATTTTCAACCCTTGCGAAGCTAAAGTATTTTTCCACTTCGGAAATCATTTAAATTAAGTGATCTCATCTAGTCTCAGTCGAGGAACCACAATTTCCCATAGTATGTTGCGAACTGCTTTTATATAATAAAACCAAACAAGTCTTTCATGCAAACGCATAGTGTTTATAGACAAGCAAATAGTGCTATATAGGCAAGCGAATAGTGTTATATAGGCAAGCGAATAATGCCATATATGCAAGCCGAACAGTGCTATATAGGCAAGCGAACAGTGCTATACAGGCAAGCAAACAAAGGTATATTGGCAAGCGAATAGTGCTACGCAGGCAAACGAAAGTGCTAACCTCGGCGATGAGAATGCTATGCGCGTCTGACGCGTGTCTTCCTCTGTATCTACAGTAGTTTTTGAAAGAGAGAGATATGAATTCTGAATAAGAGCTGATGATGCCTGTCTAGTACGCGAAATATATACACTGGTAAGATCCTAGTGTCTGATTCTTGGCTGTAAAAGGAATCCTTTTGATAGACAAAGCGAGATGAGCCTTAGTAGTTTTTATTTTTGAAATTTTATTTGTTTTTCGCAAGCTGCCCGCGACACGCACAGCACGTATCCGCGACCCATCAGTTGAGCAACGCTGGCTTAAATGAAAACGTTCGATGGCCCGTTTCAGAAAGTCATTGCTTGTTGTGCATTTTTGTGCGATGTGTGTCATCTAAGACCTATGGGAAGATTGTGTTTTCTGCTTTTATTTAGCTGGGAGTTGAATGGAATATCGTGCTATATTTGTGGTCTGCGGAACATTTTAACATTTTCTGTCTTGACTGAAAAGAAAATTTGAAATTTGGTAAAAACCTAATCAACCGAAGCATAAACTGTTACTGCAACACGACGTTGCCATGTCCGGGACAAATTTTAAGTTTTGACAAGTCACTTCAAGAAACATCTGTGCAGTGTTGCAACTGTATTTAAAACAAAGTTCAACTGTGTTTTTTTACCGGACATTGTCAGATACGAGTCTAGCACTTTTGTGAAATATATACTACATGTTGTTGTCTGGGGCTTTAAACCTAGAAAATACGAAATATTATTTGAAACCTGCTTGAACTAATCAAAATATGGCGAAAATATTGAAACAGTCTGCGAAGGTGAGTGCCGTAACCAGTGGCTATTGGCTAAAGGCTTCGTGCACTGTTTAGATCAGGTCAAACTCATTTGGTGCTGTGGGCCATATTTACCACTTCCGATTTTAGCGGCCAGACATTTTTGCAAATAATGATACCATCGACACTTTCATTTAATATTTATTAATAGCACTGTGACTCAAATAATGTTCCTCCACAGCTGAAACAAGCAAGGAATCAATCGCAAATTTTTACTAGGAAATCGATTTCGCGTAACACATATCGTCAGTCCTTGCATCTTTCAAATAGAATCTTGAGCACTGCGACTCGAAGAAACTTGAGATCTTTTGGCGGTCACAAGCGTGTTAATATCTGGTACCAAACAGTGTGCAGTCGCATCTTTTAACGTTGAGTTGAGGTACGCATTCGTCAACTGAGATCGGTATCGAGACCTGTTTAAGTTCATCAAAGATAACAGTTGTTCGCTGACATAAGTACCAGTGAACATTGACATGGTCTTCGATGCCAATTCTTTTATTTGGGGATAAGTTGGTACAGTGTATTGATAAAACGTTTTGATGTCAACATTTTCAAATTTAGCCGCGTATGAATATAAAAAAAATCGCGCAATTCTGCAATGATGTGATAATAACCGTAACTCTGTCAGACCTAATGCAAGTACAAAACTGAAATAACGCGGGCCACAAAACGGCAGTGCATTACCGAATTTGCAATTTGCAGTGCATTACCGAAACTGAACGAAAGCGATTCGACGAAATGCAGAATACCTTTTCATCAACTTTGCAAGAAACACAACGACTGGAAGAGTTGTTGGAGGCTCAGCGTAACGAGCTGGAGTCGATGCGCACTCAAACAGCCTTAACGGAAACTAAGCATACTGCATCTATCCGCAAGATGGAAGCAGAGCATAAAATCGACGTTGAGCGGCAGGTATGGACTAGTGGCGGCAGGGTTTTAGTAAATGCGCAGTTCGCGTGGCGTGTGTGTGAAGAAGTTCTACTCACTGATGTGTTACTCGTAAAGAGCGTGAGACCGTTGGTCTCATGTTTTTCATTAGTGTGTTTCAATGATAACAGGGTTGTCTTGCCATAAAAATCCACAGATAATTCGTTTTCATGCAAAGCAAGAAGAAGCGATTTTCAAATATTGCCAAGTGCATTCCGTATGTCATGATTTTCCTCGTTTGTTTTCCTCTAATTGGTTTGAAAAGCGGTCAATTTGCACCAGACATCAAATTTAACCCGTGTTCATTACGCATCAAGCGAAGCATGGGAGAAAAGCATTGTCGTTCATGGGCGTATCGTATTTAATACTAACTTAATTTTCTTGAAAAGCCATATAATCTTACATAAGTTCCTTGTGTTAACTTCAGTCTAAAACTGCTTCTAAAACCAGAAACATTGAGTCTAACCGCATGCTTGCATTGTGCCTGAACAGGTGCCACGTTACTGAGTTTCTTGTAACTTGTAAGTCAAGTGGAGCACTGGTTGGTCAACCGGATTGCACGCCTAAAGCTCCAAGCGCTTTCGTTGAAAGCAGCGCAGCATCTAACTTAAAGCAGTCGCACCAGGTTTGTTTTCCGGATTATCTGGTTATTCTAGAAAAAGCCGTCCAAATGATTCCTTTCACTTGCTGCTGTGATGAGCATACCTTGGCCCACGGAGCCAAAAACAATGGCCCTCCGACGCCCAAAATCCTGCAACAGGAAAACTAATGGCCGAAACAACGTTTGTGATATAGCGATGCTGCTAGAAAAATTGGGCCAATAGCCTTTTTCAGTCGTTCGTTACCAAACGTGAGAAGAGGTAAAGTAAAAGGCGTGATCAAGATGAAGCGCTGTAGGTCTGTGTCGTTACAAAAACAATGGCCTAACAAAGACAGGCTTGCCCATCACTCAAAAACGTAACAATGCTTCTTGCAATGCAACAATCTTATTGATTTCACGTATGCGTTGCCGGTTGGTGAAAAACGCCAACAGAATGAGCAGACGATTTAGTCCCATCGGTAGTATGAAAGCCTTGATTAAGCTATTCAATTTCTACTTGCTATGACGTTCAAGATTGTTCCTGTGAATCAGAGCGTGAAACAACATTAAGCAAAATTAACGTGCTTCTGACGTTTAAAACTCATTGTTCCCCAAAACCACCTGAAAAAACACAGCAGCGAGGGATGGTTACCAATTACTATAAGTCTGTGATGGGGCCAACAAATCACTTACAATTCACGCATACGCGTGCCAGCCAGGACATACAAAATAAACAATGGGTCAAGGGCGGCCTTTCACATTACACCGTGAATCAGTTGTAGTTTTATAAAGTTATCTGCCTAACACTGTTTTATAATCGAAATAAGATTTTCTTGTAGAGAACTTCTGTCTTTCAAGTGCAGGCCAGCATATCGTATAAAATAACGCATCATGAGCAGAGAGCAAGGGTGTGTTTGACAGATTTGAACAAAAGAATGAGTTCTGGATCTTAAAGCAACTTCGTGCTTTTTGCATCAATAAACTCTTTCCCGTGGTGATCACAGACGTCAAACTCATGAACTCTGGGGAGCATTTTTGAAACTGCAGGAGCATTTTGTGCCCAGAATAAGTGCAGGTTTTTTTGGAAAGACAAAAAAGCGCCAAATGTTAACAACCATGGTCATTGCATCATCGATGGCGATCGGATAATGGAATTATCCCTTTCGCGGATTTATTTGTAACCGCGCACCGTCATGTACAGTAAATACCTGCTACATCGGGTGTTGTTGGCACCAAAATCTTTTCAAAATGTCTTAAAACCATAGCCACACGGTGTTCCATGCTGCTTTGATAATATATGGCAGCTGGTAAGGAAAAAAAATTACGCTTAGAGAACAACGTTTTTACCGTGAATCGTAGCGTTACGGAATCTGAGCTGTGCAGAGAGCTGATGCTGCACCGCTCGTTCAAAACACTAGGGAGCGTTAGAACAATAATCTGTGCTTTTGTTGCGTTTCATGGTGGCGCAAACAAGTTTCTATAAAATTGTTCTTCTGTAAAATTATTTGATTCTGTGGTTTGGACTGTTTGCCAGAACGTACCTGTTGTGCAGTTTTTTTGCTAAGATTTGGTTTCGTAGGTTTCCATGAGTTGAGATTGTCAAGATAGCAACGAAAGCACTGACAGTCATGCAAGCAAATGTGGTAGTGCAACGTTGCTAGTTTTACTGTGACTGTCATGGCAAAATTCATTTGATGCGTTGCACCTGCCCAAAACGTGTTGCAACTTTTTGACCTCTAACATCATACATTCAGTGTATGATTTCAGTTCTACCACAAACTGCACTAATTCAGATCCTATTCATTTTGCTGTTTAGTTTCGCTTCAAATACGTTAAACCAGAATAAAAAAGTAATGCAGAAGTGCACCTGTTTTACTGGAAAGGTATATTGACATACATTGATGAAAAATTGTAAACCTATAGGAAGGAACAGCTAAACGCATGAACCCTGGCCTAAGGGACTTGCCTTGCGTGAATATGTAGATTAGATTACCCCGCAGATTAATTATCTTGATGGACCCATCACCGATTTTTTGAAATGTTGTTTGCAAGAAGCATCTCTATGATACACTGTGCGGTGGTGATACAAGTCAATCGCTTTGTTTTCAGGCGGATTGCAGTTTTTCTTGAAGAAAGCGAGCAGTTAACCCAGTGGTTCTCAAAGTGGTCGATATCGACCCCCAGGGGTCCATTAGACCATCCAAGGGGTCGATAAATGTCACGGGATCGAATGGGGGTCACTGAATGGCCCGTACGTTCTAAGCATATTTTCGGATTGTGTATTATTTTATCATGCATTTCAAGTAATAAGTACTGAAATTTATTTAGACACATACTTGTATTAGTAACTGTTGGGATAGGTCACGGGGTCTACAGAAAATTGTATACTTCAATTGGGGGTCAACGTGATGAAAAGTTTGAGAACCACTGAGTTAACCGCTCCGCTGCGATAATCACTTTGGTTAATTCCTTAGTCTGATGGGTACTATCGGGAGGGCCTTGCAGTGAAATTTTGAATGTCTTGAAACTGAAATTTCTTTGGAACTTCGGTCATATGCTTGTCGCAACATTGCGATGTCCTTAGTATAACTTCAGAATTACTTTTGGCTTTATCATTTAATTGGCTCCTGTTCACCTGAATACTTTGAGATTGACATTCATGGCCCAATTTCGTTTTCGTTCCTGGTTAACTGCACCATCCATTTTATCTCCCAGAAAATAGCACTTCATCAACCCCCGTCGGTGGAACAAGCCAGAGAATGATACGATGGGGCTATGGTTTGCTAAAACTTCGCCAGTGATTTTCCTCATGCTTACAGTCATGATTCACCTAAACAAGTTGCGAAGACCCGCCATATATTATTGTAAGTTACGTGCCGGAGCGTGAGGACATGAGTACCTGAGACAGAAGTGCTTCTTTAAACAATAACATGGGGGTATTGTTACAATCTTATCAATGTTGCCAAAAAGTATAGTTATCAGTTAAAAGCATTGCTATTTTTTGGGTGTACAGAAATTTAACTCCCTCTGCAATTTTTTGGCATAAAAATTGTTGCAGAGCACGTACATATGTATTTAATGCATTGAACACATAGTTGTGTGCGCAGAGTCCAGCGCGGGTTGAAATTTTTTGTCCGCTCTCGCCCCGCAGGAATCTGAGAAATTTTTCCCCCTCCCGCCCTGCAGACTTCTAACCCACACCGGCCCCGCACTTTTTCCGTCCCAAACTGGAACCTGTCACTGTGTGTCTGAGAACCACTAAAACCTCATGCCGTGTGTTTCATCGCTTGTGGCAAGTTATTCCGTTTCAAAGGCAACAGAAACACTGCAGTGAAAAGTAAAAAATGCGCGAAACCTTTGAGTCAACCTTCATTGCTTCTTTCTCAGATTACTGTTAGACAAACTCTTCAATTTTGCTCTTCTGCTATTTGCGACATACCACCAGCCATACTAAATACTCATTCATTAGCAGAGCTAGTTGCCATCACGCAGGACGTATTTCTTGCAAGAACACTGAGATCTCCAAACCGTGGTTTCGCCACCACTGGAGAATGTCTCTACACCCTTGTACCACAAGCTCCCTGTAACATTGAACTTCTTGCTCATCACTTTCACATGCGTTGAGTTACCCGCACGAAGAATTTCTTACCCCGCTCCGCGCGTATAGCTCTGCGGGTTCCCACCCCGCCAACAGCGCAGGACTCTGTAGACTTTCATATGAATTACAGCTGCATCACTGATCTTGCATTACGTTGGCTGAGTTTCGACTGCCTAAATTGAAAGGATAGATGTCAAAACCAGAGCTTCGGGTATTTTCTCTTTGTCGCGGTCTGGTAAATGTGCTTTGGAGCAACTTCCAAAAGAGCAAAAGATCACACGAATGGGAACACTGCATTTAAATAACTAATACCTCTAGGTCTCTCTGCTCATGAACAACCAGTGCAAAAACTGTGTTGAAGGTGTGCAAGAAATTGTCACTAAGCGATGTAGGCCAACCCAGAACCATTAATATTTTGGGAAAGGAAGTAAACATACGCATACGTGCATTAAAATATCAAGAACAACCTCTCAATACTGATTTTGTTGTGGAATTCTACTAACGGCGTTTTTGCGTTCTAAAAAATATGATTTCCAATGGACTCTTGTTTTTAAAGGTGTTTTAGGGACCCGATTCCGGTACCTGGAATTACAAATCGGGTCCCTACCACGTACCAACATTTACTTTAAAAAAACTTGCTTACACTCATGAAGACATCACTCGTGAAGGTCATTGAAATTCCGTAAAGTGGAATAAATTAGGCCACACCATATTTGTGCGCGTGTTTGTCTTTTTAAATGCTTCACATACGATTGTTATTTTCAGGGTGTGCAACCCATTGGTCATGCAATTCAATAAATAAAGGTATATATTTGAAATGAAACAAAAAAGAATCAGACACATCACTAAATGCATAAAGTAACACTACAAAGCTATATGCATTTGACTAAACAAAGTTGAATAGTGCTACAGTGAATTGCATATGTCAAATGAGCTTGGCCAACTTGTTTGGTATGTTGTAAACTGTAAAAATTCACTGTTTTGGGTAAAAATTCACTGTTTTGGGTTTCAGACAGTGCAATCTAACTGTAGTGGCAATTAATGTTCTACATTAAATAAGTTTATGATTTGAACTTTACGTAGCCTGAGTAAACATGAACAGGATGTAATATAAACAAACATAACATTTTCAGCTATGTTTCTTTTTCTGATGTATTACTTCAGTGATGTATAATATCCCTAAAGCAGGCTTGGAGCCCATTGCTTCAATTTTGTTTCTAAAGCATACTTGCGAAGTCTCAAATTTGACAGGTTTTTCACAGTGTTCTGGATAATAGGCCTTAAATAAACCAGGCTCAACACCTGAAAACGGTTCTATTTGTTTGCGCAGAAATAGTTCATAAATGTTTATAGTGTTCTGTATTTTTGAGGGGCCAGAGAGGGCGTTAACCACATCAAGTTGATAGGCACAAAAATACTCATGAAATGTGTGTGCCCAAAAACCAGTAAATTTGCTATGTTCTTTTTTGTCCACATTTTTCGGTTTACCAGGAGGCATTCCTCGCTCTACAACATCAGGATTGTATTGCTTGAAAGGCACTGGTAAATATGCCCGTTTTGTGGGCTCTGGTATAGCTCTGCAGTGAGACAGGAATGAAGAGGTAAACCGCGCATCTTCTTGTAATGCCAAAACTATGTCTTCTGGCTGTGCTGCATTGCTACATCCGTACTGAACTCCCTTTAGGTAATGATATGGACCTGCACATAAGAATATTGAAGATGAACAACTACATGTAACGTTATTGGTGTTCTCACACCTGAATTGACTTGGCAAGAATGTCAGACAAGGAGATAGCAACACTGCACATATTTGATACAGCTTTTAAAACAATCTGATCCATACATGTTTGTACCTTCTTTCACAAGAGTTTTCATGCGGACTTTGGGGTGTTTTTTGCTTGCTTGACGAAGCTTTGACAAAAGACCAGTAGAACTTTCTCGTTCCTTTGCAGTAACACCAGTGAAAAGAACAAACACAAGCTCCACAGTTTTGTCTTCAACTACTTTTGCATAAGAACCAATCAGATCTTCAATATTTTTTGATTCCTGAAATCATAAAACATTGATCTTCAGATATTAAAATAACAAAATCACTGTTCAATGCAATAGCTTTGAGTATTACATAAATTCTTGTATAAATAAAAAGGCAATTGTGTAGTCATTCATGTAAAGTCATTTTTACATGTCAGAAGTGCCTAGTAATGCTGATGATAACCCTAGTTTAATCAAAGAGACATTGAACTAGTTATTTCAACAAAAATGGTAAACTGAAAAACAATTCTGATCAAGTTTAAAGCATTTTTCACCTTTTCAGAGTGTATCAAATCATACACCTAACTTTCTGCAACCATGGCATCAACAGAACTAGTCCAATTGCTGATGAAAGTTTTGTTAGTGTAAAGTAACTATGAGTAAAATAACTACGTATTCTCTAGCAAATCATTGACCTGAAGGTCATCCATTCTATTTTCTGTTCATGCAAAATATAATGAGTCAACAAATCAACTTACTTCAAACTTACATGAATGTTGTTTTTACTTACAGAAGAAAGTGGAATAAGCACTTTGATCTTTCCTTGGATTTCTCTTTTTACAGATAGTTGTCTTGCATTCTGTAGAGTTTCATAGGGATGTACCAATCTGACACGAAACATCACTTCTGGTGCTTGCTTAGAGAAGTTAATGTTGACTGGTTTGACAATGAGGTCTAACATATAGTCAGTTCCACGTTGTGAGTCTGTTCGTAAATAGCCATCATGTAACCGTACCAGTTCCCAGGATGTTCCCAACATTTTGTTTGCATTTATATAGTTCACACCAACCTGTGACACAGCTTTCATTTCTTCGTGCCAATGACCACTTAAATCCAGGTGTGGCTCTTCATTTATTAAATCATAGACGTTTTTTTCATCAAAGTAAATCCACCTTGTTATTTCATACATTCCCTTAGGTTTGTATGGTGGTGGAATTTCAGTTGGCAGGTCTGCTTGAACATATCTTGGAGAACAATGTGGGCAGTCATGTCCAGGTGCACAAGGTGGGCAATTCCGAACATGTTTTATTCCAGAATGAGAGCCACCAGTGCTTGTTAGTTTTTCTGAGTCCACAATCTGGTCAAAAATCACTCGTCCTAGAAAGCCAAGAAGCACACACCCAATTATTTTGGAAGCATGAGTATGTCTGCCTCTCAACGGTAACATCATCTTGTTTCTTTCACAGTTGAAGCCATTGTTACAGTCTGCTTTTCATTTTGTCACATAATCTTGTTTTTTTTCCCAAACCAAAAAATAATAAATCTGGACAAAAACAGAATGGTGTATTTTAATTTAAACAAACCATTAGTTATTTTAGTTAACTTTGTAGCATTGAAGATCAGTTGTTTTGCTTAGTAATGATTTTATTGGGAAATGTAGTTGCTACTCTCACACGATCTGTAGCAAGTGATAAAAATTGTAATGCATATTTTGGGTTTATGAATTTCTTGTTTGGAACTTTAATCTTTGCATGAAGCAGCTTTGTCTTTTGTACTTCCTGAACCACTGTAAACATACACACAAATGGTGATTTTAATGAACTTTGAATTTGTACCTTCTGTTTCCCTGCCCTGAAAACATAGTCTTCATATTAAGCAATGAAATCGAGTCACATTAGGCCAATAACAGTCAAAGAAGGTGGACCACTACTACAGTGTTAGAAACCTCCTATTCGGAAAAGGTGTGGGACTGGAAAATGCCACTGCAATCATAATTACAGACATGATGATCACAACTACTTGTTTGCCTTTCACGTTTAGACCTTAGCAGCCTGACTTTGGCATTTTCTTGACTTAAGTATAAGCCACATCCAAAAATAATTGCAAATAGGTACAACAGAAGTGCTTATTTTACACCGTTACAGTATTAAACTCATTGGCCAAGAGTACAAAAGGTTGATGACAGTTGTTTTAGGTTATCACTAAAATAGCTCTGCAAAACCTTGAACACATGTATTGAATCCTTCAGTAGCTCTGGCACAGCTAAAACTTTGTTACCTTCTGATATTATTCCTGATTACAGCCCAGCTGAAGCCATGAACTTATTCGAACCGGACTATCACTTAATATAGCTTTCCTAATACTGGGATATTTACAAGAAGCATTGAGGAAGCACCAAAAATACTATTTTATCACAAGGTCCAACATATATCACTCGAAAAGACTTCAACTAAAAGCTCTAAGTTTGCTGCAACCTTTCGAGAAATCAGCCAATTGGGCTCTGGTTTCTGGAACGACTTGAAAAGGCTTCAGTGCACATCACAAACTTATGAGAACGCCTATCAAACTTCATTTATCAAGCTCATGGGTGGTGAAGTAGTAATATACTGTACTAATTCCTCACGTGAGTTGTAAACTTGTAATATCCGGCTTCCAACTGGCAATTGGTTTCAGCGCTTTTGCAAAAACACGTCGACACTTGATTGAAAACCGCGAAAGACTGTCACCACGTTGCGCAGCGCTGGAACATCTGCGAATGCTCAGCGTTGGCTCTCAAATGCGCTCAGGTGCCCGAACGTGTGAATGTGTGTGCATGCGTGTGTGAACTATGTGCGCTGCGGCACCACACGTGGCCTGTGCAACAGCTCTTGAGATAGCGCGGTCGGGTGTAATTCAGCAGAATACGTTACTACGTTTGTGTTTACTTTGCAAAAGCATCGCTTGTTCGTAGTTACTCAAGTCATTGGCTTTTATAACTCAAAATTAAGCGATAATATGTGAGACGATTTTTACTGTCCATTTTCTTAGACGCTGTATTTTACAGTACAACATTTTTTCTTTGTGCCTATTGCATATCTGCAATTGTACGCAGTCGTCTTTCAAACGACCGTGCACTGAATTTTATAAAATATTGCATAACGTTTCAACAAATGTAAATGTCATCAGCATCAAGCAACTAATATTGTTGAAACGTTGGGAGTTGTTATTAGCAATAATTGACATGTATTTATCAAGTGGCGTAAGTCTTCTCCCAACAGTTCCAGTCGCTTTCTGTTCCTCTGGTTATGCTTCCAGTTCTTCGTCAAGTTTGTGTATGGTGACGAGAATTCTTCTGCTTGCATTAATGCAGTTTGTCACCTACTCTTGAAAGTGTTACCCGTGCGTATATCTCTTGGTTGGTTGGTACTTGTTATGGATCTGCAGCCCATCAAGAGTGTGAATTTTTTTGTGGTAACGGCGAAGAGTGTTTTTTATCCTAACTATCACTGTATGGACGTTGAGCCTGAGACAGATAAATAAGGAAAATAAAACAGGGCGGGTTTCTTAACCATTGCTGATACATATTTTGGGTGAATGAAGTATTGTTATTTACTGTCAGTACGTTTTATGCCCGGTTAGGCGTTCACTAAGTGATGCGCCGATATTTTAGTTCAACTTCCATTTTTTGATTAACACAATCCTTTCACATCTCCGTTCAAATAAGTATGAACAACAGGCTGTTTTGTATTTATTACGGTTTAGTCGCGCTATTCAAGAGAATTCTATAGGTAGCAGTAGGGCCGGCTCTAGCAGGTGCGGGGCCCAATGCACGACCTGGGCGCGGGGCCCCTCTGATCATTGATTTTATGACATCATCGTGTTCAGTCAACCGTGTTACGATCGTGGTAGAGCGCGGATATACAATAAAGCACTAAACCGAGAATTGAGCACCTTTGCTAACGTTTGAGAGGAATATCGCTAGTTCTGACGAGAGCGTTCTTTGTTAACAATGAAATCTATATGGCGTTTGTGCTGAATTCTCAAACGCAACGTGTACATCTGGCAAAAATGAGCAATTTACCCAAACACCACGGCGCAGGGCCCCAGAAGCGCGGGGCCCAATGCAGCTGCATCGCTTGCATCGGCTTAAGGCCGGCCCTGGGTAGCAGCGCAATCAAAGTTCTTCTGTGCGTCGTCTGCTCAATGGCAAACGCAATTCTGCAGTTTGCCACTCATAACGGGATTAAAATCCGGTCAGTAAGCGCAATACTCTGTTCGCATGAATAAATCTCGTGGTAGCGACCGAACTTACAAACAAGCGTACCGAGCAGAAAAGTTAAAATTTCTGCACAGGGTTTCTTGAAGATGACCGATACCAAGTTACCAATGCTTTACTCATTGGCCAAAAGACACAATGAACCACAAATAAGTTTTGGCAAAACTATCATTTTTATTGTAAGGTATATAGATAAACAGTAACGATGTACGAGTATGACTGATCGTAGATGTTTATTTCGCACGTTTGACTGTTCCTTATTGGGTTCGGCAATCGTGAAATGGAGTAGCCAAGGGTTCATTTTTCAAAATGTTGAAACGCTGTTGTAAAACCTCTGTATCGGCGCCATCGAGGTACTTAACCACAAACTAAATTTCAGAGGGTGGAAGTAGTTAAACAGCTGTTGATCCGCAATGACGTAACAACGCTGAAATGGCGTAGCAATATTTTCCGGCTAACTGAACAGCACCTGACTGGTCCAGAAGAAACACGATAACTCTGGAGTGAGGAAACTACAGTTTTTACTGTCACGAACAACATAAATCGTGGAATATCACAGGTGGGCTGCAATAATTTCAAATTTTCTCTTATGATGAAAAATTCAGCCAAGCAAACATGTTTTTTTTACTTCAATACGTAAATCAAACTGCAGAAATCTTGGTAAGCTTGTTTGCAAATCCAACTTAGTTTTTTACTTGTGTAACGAAAATTCTGGCGGTGTCCACAAATAAATGGTCAATGAGTCGCAACCTCCCCACCGATGCATAAACCAAACAGAATTGGTACTTTCGGCAAATTTGGTGATAGGATAAGCTCGAGTACGCTACTACCTGGGTCTTCCACCGCCTGTAAATTCGCTTTTCTCAAGAGGAAAAATAAGTAAACTTAGACTGAGCAAACAAAGCAACAATCATTCGTTTTAAATGTGGGACAGTTTCGCTTTTGCAAATCGCACATTATTTTCGACGGAACGATTGAGTCACGAAAAAGTGGATGGCGTTAAGATAGCACTTGTCGCTCCCTCTTCTCTTGTGCGCGTTCCCTACCTATCGTTCGCTCAGCACCGAAGGTTATGATTCGGGATGATTAATTGTCTAATTGTGTATTTGTTAACTGCTAATAGAGATTTACTGCTTGGTTCTTGGGTGGGATCAGTTCATGTGAATATCGATCTGCTTCGCATCAAACGTTATTTGAAATTTTCCTTTCCACTATGGCACGTTGTCTTCTGAAAAAATCATGCATTTTGTCCAAATCCAATACGTTGGGTTCAAAAGCAGGTTGTAACCGCCTCTGTTTTTTCTCGCCGACGCGCTAACCTGCTTTCGCGCTGACATGTACTGTTCGTTGGCATGGACCAGTAGGACGATTTTACGGCAAGTTTTGAATACAGCGCATGATTAGCTTAACCCATTTGTTTTTCTCAGAGAAGTCTTGCAAGCATTTATCTTTGCGTGAAAGTTTATAACGCACAGTTGGCCTCCCACTTAGTTCTGTAGTTCGACAATATTTTGCGTATTGGATGTCGTGCAGTTCCTTCACAAGTAGTCCATTCTTTGGCACAACTTTTCGTTTGATTCAGCTCCGTCAGATCCAGCAAATTTAACGTGATTTTTGAAGAAAGTGTTGGTGCGCTTGCAAGCTTGCAATGAAACACACTTGACCTAGTCTATTTTTTCAGGCGTTGTCTTTGACCAACAGAAATTTTGTAAGTACGTATTTTGGAAGTTAAGTAATGCCAAAAATATGACTTCGTTTTTTCGTCTCAAACATTTTTTGACGCAGCAATTCGAAACTTCGAAATTAGAATCGTGGAAATAGCGTGAAACAACCAAGTTGTTGGCGAAAAGCTAAACCAGAAAAATATTTATTAAAATCACCAAATACTATTTCATGTATGGCGTTAGTAATTTCTTCCAAACAGTAGGATGCTTGGCGTAAACTTAAGTCATTAAATTTTACATGAGGTAGGTTCCGATAGGTGCTGGCTCTGTACATCTACTTTCTTCCCAAATCAACGCACGATTCGAGTTACGTAAAATGCTTGCCAATGAGTTGAACAACGTTTATTTGTTGAGATCGTCTTTTGTTTTTCAAACGAAGCTAAGGGCAGGTTTGAAACACGAAACAGTGGAAGTGTGCTTTGTCATTGGATTGCAAAGCTTTGTTATCGCTAAGCTTGGAGTTACAAGACTAATTTGTTGCTTAAGACTTCCGTTAGCTAAATGAGATTTCGTGGCATATTGGCTAAAATATGCAAAGTATTCTTTGATAGTGATAGATTTCTTTGGATTGCCCAAATATATCAAGCCAACTGCCGACTTTTAAAGTAAAACATTCATTTCCTCCAATTCACTTTCCATTTTGTGCTAACTTTATTTGATCTGTTTATGCACAGCTATTTTAGCGTTTGCGGACGCGCTGAAACGTGAATGGTTTTGCCTGGGCAACTAGCCATAAGTAAATTGCTTATTAAAATAATTAAACCTAAGAATTATATTGACGATTAGAGACCAACGTTTTACGCTATCATATATACAAGCCTGCAATGGCAATATCAGCCAATTCCCCATTTGGCAAACCTAATACCACGAACATGATATTAAATGCAAGGCATGAAATTTGCCCTGGTTGGCGCCAACAACATAACCTTGTCTATAACCATGTGCCGAAACGGTTGCGTGAGTGTACGGCAGTTGCAGATGCAGGAGAAAAATGAGAGCCAGATTTTAAGCTAAATTCTTTTAATTTCATGCACCCTAAAGCTCTGTTTTCATTGAGTTATATTTGTTGTTACCATGCTGCTCTCGCATGGTACTGTAACCATGCTGCTCTCGCATTGTACTCCTTTGCGCAGCAGTGAAAGATTGAAATAAATATTCGTTTTGTATCATAATAGCGCCTTTTTTAACTTCTAAGCCCTTACTTGGTGCTGTACATTCGTTTTGTTATTGCTCGAAGCTTGTCTTGGTGCTGCACCGAAGCTTTTACAATCGACAAAGCGGTAGAAAGTTGTTAACGACCTCTGATTGCAAAGCTTGGCATCAGATTTAAATGATGCGACTGCGCTTGAAGCTACTTCTGCCTTGTTGAAATCTTGAAGTACCGCGTGACAAAAAACACATCGAAAATTTTCTACTGTCCCACCAGGCCCATAGCCACGGGGGGCATCGCGGACAATGCCTCCCGAATTTTTTGTGCCTCCCCAAAGTTTGTTGTGCTCAGAGAATTTTTTTTAACATATAATGAGAACAAAAATAGATGTACCCCTGAAAATTATTTTACCCCCCAAATTTTAAAACCTGGCCACGGGCCTGTGTCCTACTTTTGCGGTGAACGTTTTCACTTGCCATGAACTTCGCGCGTCAGTGCTTGAAGTAACACGCAACTCTCTTTGTTTGCGGCAGGTCACGGAGAAGCTGGCACGGTTTCACGAAGAAGCGCAGAAGAATGAGGACACTATTCGCGCGTCGCACAAAAAGCAGGCATGTGGAGTGTGGGTGAAACCCTTCTGAACAAGCAATTATACTGTAACGTTGACTGCTAGAAGCATCTCCAACGACAGGAGATTGTGTATTTTGGTTGACGCTGTGTACATCAACCGCATTAAATTGACATGATATTACATATTATTTCAGTGGAGCAAACACATTTTGCAACGTGCTCTTTTGATATAAAGTTGGTTTGGGTTGAAATAAACTTTTGGTTGCCAAAGTTCTTCAAAGTTATAACCGTATTATGCTACTTAAGCTGTCAGCGGAACAACACCAACAGCTCCAGGCTGATGATTTTTACTCATAGGCGCAGGCGAAATATTTTTTCAAGGGGTTCAAGGACCGTTTGTCCTTAAAATTTGTCATTTCCCCAATTTCTCACGATCGCTATGACTAAATTTTTTCAAATTGATTTGCATCGTCCGGTTTTTAACAGAACTTGCTTAATTTTTTCCCAAAAATGAAGTAAAGAACAAAAAAGTCGTCGTGTTTGGCGAGCTTAATGACCAAGAAACGTGGGCACCTCACTGCGCGGATACATTTTAGTCATTCATTTCATTCCGCAAGTGTCTTTATGTCTGTTCTGATTTTTTGAAATCTTGGTCTCATAATGACATTTCTACCAAAAAAATCAACAAACAGTGCCATCATTGGTTTCAATTTAAAATGCTTCGCAACGTTGAGAGGGAAGACACTTGTAGATTAGGGGTTCTTAACCTGGGTCCGTGATCCCGTTCGGGGTCCATGAATGTATTTTAGGGCGTGCGCAAACCAAAAATCCAATCAAGAAAATCCCCTAGTTATCCGTCCATTTGGGCCATCCCTAAGCTTAATCGCATCACAAGTGTAGTCGGACATGAACTTCTAGGCCTAACTAGGTAATTCCAGCACTACCTTTATGATGTAATAGTCCACACTGTCCACGGAATTTTCTGCTAAACTGTGCACATGCATTGATGTGAATAAAATATTTTGTTCATGTGCAGGCCCCCTACTGTTTTATTAATTGTTTAGTGCAGTGGTCTTCAACCTTTTTTGTAAAATCGCTCCCCCTATAGGCACTTTGGTTGAAAATCACCCCCTTCCTATAATTTTTCGGAAAATAGTATTTTGTTTTGAAAATAATTCAGAGCTAATGAAATATAAACGGGCGATCTAGTTAGCACAAAACAAAACGAATGCAAATGCGTTTGTAGAATAAATGTTATTAATTTCCGAAAAAACAGCTGATTCCAACTAATGCGAACCTTGCGATGGTGTTTATCTGCAAGCTTTCTCAAAGCAGGTTGCAAGTTGGTCACTTTGAATGGAGTTTCCCCGATCTTGCTCATTTCAAGGCGATTGCGGTAATTGTTACGCGTGTGCCGTACTTGGCAGAAACCTTGCTCAGGAAAATACGTCGTGGGAAAATCCAGTAATACAGTATTACCTTCAGTTTTCCTGAAAGTTGAGACGTTCCTGGATATTGGCGTCGTAGGAAAACCCAGTAATATTAGCTTCACTTTTCCCGAAAGTTGAGATGTTCCTGGATGGTAGAAACGCATTCGCTTGTGCTGGTTAGCTGGCAAAAAGCCATTTCACCCATAACTTTCTACGCAGTGTAACTTTCGGCGTGATCTCCACAACAGAATGACTTCATAGCAAGCCTCAAACAACAGATGGCGAAAAGGATATTTTGGAGTCTTTAGTTTCGCCAAGATTGGGTGCTTTGACTTACTTGCTGGTCTAAGTTACTCCTTTCCTAGCCTACTGTTCTGTTACACTCTGTCATGAGCAGGGATGTAGCGCTAACAAAACGGTGTGGGAACGCACCCAAAAAACTAGCCATTTTGAAAGAGCTTCGAATTTATCTTAAACCAAAGATGAAAAAGGTATAGGAACGCCGTTCCCACGCTTTCCCGCCCCACTACACCCCTGGTCAGATGGACACATTACAGCTATATCCACAGACGCCAAAACACTCGAAGCGACTGAAAAACACGATAAGCACGTTTTACAACTTACGACTAGCAGTTCCTAGTTTTACTAGCCGTTAATTTTCACGTAAATTGTCTTGCAATAGTCATATTTCCAGTATTTTTATAATAGAATACCTTTCAGTCAGGGCCGGATTAACCATTAAGCAAACCGGGCAAATGCCCGGGACCTCGCGCTTAATGTCAAAACACTCCTTTACTGTTTGTTTTATGTTTTTAGGCTGTTCACCACGCGTAAAAATTGCAGAGCTTTTTTATTACTGCGTTTAGTATACAGGTTAACGAAACTGACAACTTTGTCATTGATCGTTTTTGAGTCACTTAAAAGAATTGAACCAAACAGCACCACGCTTTATGGGCTTCCATTCAGTGATTTGAAATAAATCCAGACTACACGTACCAAAAAACCCATACTCGTACAATAAAAATCAAGAAAGCTTGTGTTACGACAAAAACACATGAGTGTGCTTATTTGAAGTGAAACGATAATCGAATGTCGATTTAATTATAGTTTCTCTTCCACATTTTCTTCTGCAGGGCAAACATTAACGTTCGGACCAGAACCGTCGCCAGCAAGTCTTCAATAGGGGGAACTTTACATTTGTACAGGGTGCTTGACATTCAAAAATTTGACAAAAACTCCACTGATTTATACTGTTTCATATTTCAATTTTGGGTGTTCGGAGCTTTGTTTGGGGGTCTAACTGGTTTGGACGACCTTTTAGTTGCTCAAGACGTTTTTCATAACGCTGGCAACATGTTCCGTTGATGATGTCTCTCACTAACTGTAGAAGTGCAATAGTTAGTAAACTAGCAAATTTTGTGCAATCTTGGACTGCAGCGGGATCTAAAATCCCACAAAAATATAATCCCAGTGCCTTCTTCCTCTAATTGAAATCTGTTTTTTACTTTGTATGCATTGGGAATAGGGTTGCCAGATGGTTGGTATTTCACCTGCCTCGCCCCACTGCTAATTTAGCAAAGGCCGGTAAGAAGCCGGTATTTTGAAAATAAATAGCTAGTTTGCAGTAACTGCAAATATTGTAGAACTAATACAGAAGCTCTCCAATGATAATGACTCTAGAAATGAATCTTGTCAGGACAGTTCCTTCAGAGAAGTTCATTTAGCAACATCCATTGTCTCTCCGTTTTCCATCTTCCTTCATTTAGTCACACTAGCACGGAAAGGTGTTCACTTCAGAAATTGATATATAACATGTAAAATTGGGAATTACTACGTGCATTATCTCTTTAGAGTTTAAGAAAACGCCTCCGTTCACATTAAACACTGCAGTTATCGTTTTTCACTTTTAGGTTAGTTTGCTAATGCTTAGCATAGGACTATAGACCAGTGGTCCTCAACCTTTTCGCTGAAGGGAGCCAAATCCAGACCTACAATTTTGTTGGAGAGCCACACCAAAAACTTTTACCACAAGTCAATTAACATGTTTTTTTTTATTGCAGAACGAAGTCTGTTACACAAGATATTAGGGGATTTGTTGAAAGACTGCTGAGAGCAGCGGAAAGAGTGCTTGGGGACCGCATGCGGTCCTCAGAACCGCGATTGAGAAACACTGCTATAGACTCTTACCCACAAAGTGTACGTTTATAAAATGTCTGATAATTTTTCAAACCAAACATTGTGGAAGCTTCATGAAATTGTCAAGAAAATAACACGACAAATAAATGCATTGCCAAAAAAGTGTTTGTTAATGTTTTTCAGAATCCAGTGCCATTGAATATGCGCTTACGAATGTAGCCTAGATTTGTCACTGTTAACAAAATGGCCGGTATTTTTACAAAACGCATCTGGCAATCCTAACTGGGAAACATCGAAATTTAAACAATCAGTCCTAACCTCTGTTTCACCAGTTTCTTCAGTTAGCGTTAGAGCATTAGATATATAACCCCGACAATGATCTTATTTGAGGATATGAAACCGATTGAACACGTTCTGCTTCATCCGATATGCGTACGTTCTCACCTGATGTGGGCATGCAAACACTATAGTATAACGATTATTATTGAACACTTTGAAGTTGCTGATGAATTTATCACTTCAGAAAACCTAGATATAACGCGAGATTTCATAATCAAACCTAGACACCTAGGTCGACTAAAAAGGCAGACCTGGATGGAAAAAACCCTCAATGGGAGCC
>Ga0210059_1003693_pt1 | contig 24605 bp, 14 predicted proteins | sample Ectturendosymbi2_FD_188042 | JGI IMG/M metagenome (GOLD analysis project Ga0210059, IMG submission 188042) | Ecteinascidia turbinata endosymbiont from Florida, USA - Sample 2 (SPAdes) (version 2) | ecosystem: Host-associated > Tunicates > Ascidians > Unclassified | place: Key West, Florida...
TTTAGCGCTTGCGCTGATCAGGCATAGCAGACAAAATAAAGTCAACTGTTTCGGATAAAGTGAACTATCGCGGAACACAATCTTAAACATGCGTAGTGGACGAAAGATCTGCAGAAAGTGGTGAGATGGTTTCTGGACGCAAACGATAACGAAGATTCCCCCAGATCTGATTATTACTTTTTGGCCCATTTACAATGTTCCTTGAAATTTGCATGCAAATTTATTCTATGTTATTTGCAATAAGTCGACATATCAACAAGCAAAAAGTATGCGAAAACAGTTAATCTCCTTTGCGCAGGTAATAAAGTTTTCGTAAAATATCAAGCTCAAGGGGGGGGGTTTAACCCCAAAACCCCTCCCTTGCGTACGCCCTTGCTGATGTCGTACATATTAGCACTACGCTTGCTCATTACATTTACTGAACAAGTTGTTCCAATTTATAAACTGATGAATTTGACTAGTGACGTCATAACAAATATGATTAAGTTCAAAAATTTTACACTCCATTTGAGCTTCATGAAATATTCCTTTATCATTAAAGTCACGGCGCCTCAATAGAACAATAAATACAAGTAAAACATAAAAAATTGAAACTTAAAAGCATCTTCAACTTATAAAGAATTATGATTTCTGTTCCAAAAACCCATAAGAATGACATGCATTCAAGCCCGTAGCCTAGGGGGTCATTCGGATGCAGTGTCCCCAAATTTTGTTGTGCCCGGAATTTTTTTTTATACAGTTTATTTTAAACATATACTAAAAACGAAAATATTTCCCTCCTAAAATGTCTTTTGCCCCTAAACCTGAAAACCTGGCCACGGGTATGCTTGCATTTATTAAAGTGACAATACTCGTGTGTGCTAATTTGTTTATGCGACTAAAATGCATCAATACAAGACTATAAAACCCCACTGAGCATTAGAGAAGGTTCGTGCGGATGAGGGCAACATGTCTCTTTTGTACGCAAAAGAAAGTAAATGAGATTTTTCTTTGTGTTTGTACAGTTCATATAATACCTTTGAAATGATGTTTGTAAATTAGAAAGTAAATTATGCTATCTCTTATTCCAGATGAAAATGCCGATTTATTTTTCTTGTTTCGTAATTGCACAAAATCAATTAGTTTATGTTGAAAAGTTTTGTTGTGGCTTAGTGTGATCGCGATCTTTGGAATTGAGTTTTTTTCTTAAACATCGTGCAAGTTTGCTGGTTTGCACCTTGAAATCAGAAGCAGATCATAACGCATTTGTTATGCAGCAAGCAAACGATCCGAAACTTCTTGGGTTACATTTGACAGGAAGCGCCAGCACTTATAGCAGCTGTGGAGTTGTAAGGCTGAACGTGGCTGTAGTCTGTCATTCGTGCCGCATATCACCAAAGCAAACCAATATGAAGGCTAATGTCCTCTGACAGAAAATGCAGAATAATTGTTGAAACTCCTACATATAAAGCAGATCAAGCAAAGAGGTACCTCTCCTTGGTAAACCGACTGATACTGCAGCAGTAACCTTAAATACTGATCAATTTAAATGTTTTTATCTTTTCTATATTTAAATTCCGAAAAACACACGTAGAAACAATAGGTAGGAGAAAAAATTTTTGTAACAGAAACAAACAATCAGATTTACAGACACCGGCGACAGTGCAAAATCGTTTTAGTTTTGAAATGAAACTTTCTGCTTAGATGTCAAGAGTCAGACTGCTTTCTGCATCTTGCGCTTTGAAAGATGGCGGAACATGTGAGAATGAGGTGAAACCTCGTTTCGCAAATGTTGCTCTGGGCAATCTAAGAAATGATTGATGCACTTTGCCAAAAGTAGATCACGTGATTCCTCCGAGAGTGGCAAAGAAGATATGAAGTTATTGGCTGGAAATTGATTAGAAAAAATGTTTGAACTGACAAGATGCACGGTAAACATTTTATTATTTTTAAGTTACCGAGATGTTTGGCGGTCATCACAAACTTAGAACAAGAAAGAATGTTAGAAGCTACCTTCAAGCTTAACAGCTATAACAATGCTATTCAACCTTTTTGTCATCATGGAACCGCTGCTATACTTTTGCGTTTGTCATGGAATTCCCTTTAACAAAAATTTAAAAAACAAGAAATCATTTCCCCTAAAAACGAGGAACCCCTCTACATGTTTTGCGGAAAACCTAGGCTTCTGAGGAACCCCTTTTGAAGAGCACTGAGCTATAATGAATGTCTTTGCACCTCTGGACGTATTTGCATCTGAAATAATCACTTCGAAAAGGAATTTTTGCAGAAAAGAGCAATTGAGTGAATAAACAAATATGTGCCACTTAAATTGTATATACAAAATGCAAAATCAAAACCAGCATATACATGTTTAAAATTGAGCACTAATTAATATATTTGTTGTTTGTTATTTAGCTTTATTTTACCTTCTGCGTTGTTTCGATTTTCATAACCACGATACACATTAGATATTTTATCTTTCTCTATAGTTTCTTTATGAGTACAACACACAATACTAGGGCAACCAATTTTTTGACCTAAAAACTTAAAATTTTGACTTTATACAGATTTTGACTTTATTTTGACCTACAATTTTTCTGCATTTGCAATTGCAAAATAACTCAGCCATAGATGTTGAGGTTAACCCAGAAGCATATACCATGCACTTTATGCTTCAAAATTTAAAATAATTAAGTTGCTAAACTTCAGTGAAATTTGGTTTGTGGACGTTTCATAAACTTTAAAAAAGGCAGAAAAAATTTGACTTTATTGACTTTTGGTTGCCCTACACATTACACATAACACTTGATCTCCTGAATATCTGAAAACATCAGTAACCTATAATGGGTTAAGTGGTCGTATTAAGTGCAGCAAATAAACTAAGAGGCACCTTTGTTCGGTGCTCAACTGCCGTAAAAAACGCTCTATTGCTTGCCTATTGCATGCCAATGTATGCTTGCCAATTGTGGAGCAAATACACACAGACTAGTATGAAGCGCTTACGAATTGCTTACCATAATGCCTACCGAGTTATGCATTACATACCCAGAAATGCAAGAGTTCGCCCGCACCAGGTTAGCCATTGTGTCAGTACCTTTGATGCCTTGTTTGGAAACTATCTGTATGACTTCGTTCGCCGATGCGAATCTTCATCAAACTTTTTTATCCGATCAATTCAAAGATCTGATGCTTTTTACAAATCTTCACTTTTCCTCCATTATTTAACTCGCTTGTATGGCGGTGTAGTTGCTGGTGTCTTGGTTTCTGTTTTCTACAGCATTGCCCTTGCGTAACAATCTAAACTTTCTTTGTATTTCAAAGTGCCTCATGATTTTTGTTGTCTCTAAAAAATTACTTGCAAAATTAGTTGAAACTTTGATCAAAACAATTTACATGCTTTTGTGAGCATCCCCATCCGATGACGATTTTAACCATTTACTTCACAACCTGGTGTTAAAACGCCTTCAGTTTTCTTCCCACAGCCGGATGACTATTTGATGGTGAGTGAATGCAGTTGTAGCTGGTGTGTTGTTTCAGTGTTTGTCACCACCCTGTGTTGTCTGCGTTTATCTATAACACTTGCTCTACTGCGGTATGCCTAACCATTTTTGTGTTATTGTGCTATTCGAGTACACTTGTGATATGGACCATGAGTCTGAGGCAAAAAATAAAATTAAATTAAACTAAGTTTTATTAAGAGGTATCTTGTATATGTTAACCAACGTAACAGCATGTAAAGAGTATAGTTTTGCTTTTTGATTATCAGACTTGCATCTTAGTCAAAAGCAGCAATAAATGAAACCGTCATTCCTGAGATGATCTCTTGAACTTTAAACCTCATTGCAAAAAGAATGCGCCCGATCAACACAGTTTGGTCCGAAATATCAAGGCAGTCTCAAGCAAGGGCGTACGAAAGGGGGGGTTGAGGTTGGGATTTAAAAAACCCTTGAGCTTGATATTTTACAAAAACTTTATTATCAGGGAAGTGTATAGGGCTTGAATTTTACAAAAATAAGAGAAGTGCGTGTAGAAGAATATGCCTATTATGTCAACAAACTTCGCTTGAAAATATAAATATCACGTCAAATTGTGACGCCACAAACAGCGCACACCAAATACAAATGACCACCATATGCCACTGAATGAAAACCCCCATGAAAATTTTCTGCGTACGCCGCTGGTCTCAAGTTACCACTTACATGCCTAAGGGAAAACGTCTTAAAAATATTAACTGTGTGTTGCCGCTTCGTCCATTTTTTCCCGAAAGAAGCGGCACTTAGTCTGTCATACTAAGTTCCGTGCATGTGCATGCTTATCAGACTAAATCGAAGCAATGAGGCAATGTAAGTCTAAACGTCAAATGTTGCAGTCTTAGCAAAAGCAAAAACGATGCTCTTTGTAGTCTATACTACAACGACAATGCAGTTAAGTGTTTCGCAGTTGATGGAACTGAACTGTCACTGAATATTTTCTCTTCAATATCTCTATTGTAAGTTCAAACTCATATCAATTTTGAAGAAAAATCGAAACGCTAGGAATCGACGTTTCTGTAGATTTAACTCGAAATGTTTGTTGCAAAGACTTGAAATGCAAACCAGTATAGACCCTGGCGCAGCTTGTAACTTATTGGCGAAAGCATCCGCTAGCAGTCAAATAGTGTTTTGATTAACCTTACGTTGGATATTCCTGCAAGATTTTTCGAACAAACTGACTATAACTTTTATTGTGATTTTACGCATTTTCCAAACAAAACCGAAAGCAGGTTTTGCGTTGTATGTAACAAAATGGAAGGAATGTAAAACTGAGCAGGCGAGATGTACCGTGAAGCACGACATACTTTTTCCCATTGCTTGGTTCTGTGTAAAATGGCGCGTGCTCAAGCTGCAAGTTGCAGCCAGTAAAATCAGCTTCACGAGGAACTGTGATTTTGATTCTTAACCGCAGCGTCTGTAAATCTCTTTGGTAACATTGGTTCCTTTCACGTTGAGAGGCTTTTCCCTTGGCTATATTGACTTTAACAACCTGATCAAATTGTAAAATTTGTTTGAATGCAAAAACTACTTGACAAATTTTTATAAAAATAATACAGTGTTGTGTTACAGTAGTTTTTTTCTGTTCAGAATCTTTTCAAAAATAAACAAAAACGGAAGCAAGAACAAGTTGATTCATAAAAAGTAAAACTAATCTTGTAAAGAAGAAAACACTCGCAATAAAACAAATAAAATCTCTAGGCTTGCTTCAAGCTTTGAAGAATCAGCCGAGTGGGCTCTGCTTTCATCTTTTTGCGATGATTCAAACTGGCACATATCTGCATTCAAGTGACTATTCTTCACATGTGAGATAAGCAAGGAATCTATCGGAAAAATTTTAATAGGAAATCGAGTTCATGTAAAACTACGCATCGTCAGTCCTTAAATCTGCAAGCAATGCTAACAGGTGAAACGTTGAAAGGTTTAAACAAGAGCAGAGAAAACAAACAAACCAACAATGAAGTGAATAATTGGCAACACAAGCTGCGGCAATTAAAAACTGAAAAATACGTCTTTCTCAAATAATTACGTTCACTGGAACTTTAAATCTAACGCGCACTTATCATTGAGCAAGGCAACAGACCCATTTAAATTTGAAACAACATGAAGTATAATAATGAAAATCACGGCCAAAGAAAACGATACAAACGACATATTGCAAACGTTTCGATAGCTTCTGTTATCATCATCAGTGCATTGCAGATTGCAATGATGATAACAGAAGTTATCGAAACGTTTGCAATATGCCGTTTGTTTCGTTTTCTTTGGCCGTGATTTTCATTATTGGGCTATTTAGCACTTCCACTTTTCGTGTGCCAAACGTGCAGTATAATTCAGAGCGTCGGCAGAAAACGTAAGTAAGACTACATTCTTAGTGTTGGCAATCAAACTCGAACTTGCGCCTTTGAAAAAGCTGTAACGGATGTTAACAAAATTGCCAGCACGTCAACGAACAGCGCAAAAGATAGCAAAAATTATGTCACACGGGTAAAGATAATATTTTTGACATTTATTTGTGCGTCAAGTTGGTGATACCATTTACCTTCACACTTATTCAGAGAGTGAAAACTGGGTTGTTCGGCAAAAGTAACAGCGTAAGCTTCATGTATAGGTGGTTTATTTACTATGCCATGGAACACTGAAAAGTTCCGCGACAAGGCCATTTGATCTTTGTCAGTTTTGCAATCTAGTTTTTTCCAATTACTGCGGTGCGATGACCATCATGTGAAACATTTAGAGTTTCGTTGGCAACGCTAAGAATGCAGTCTTGCCTGTGCATTTTACCGACGCTCTGAATCACACAGCATATTGTTCCAACCTTAAATGGGTATGCTGCATGGGCGCAACCAGCTCTTCATTTCGGGGAGGGCAACTTTCATAAAATTTCATTCGATGACGTCATCGTGCTTATTCAACCGTGGTACAACTTTTTCGCAAATGGCCACAGATAAAGTTATCTTCGCAACATTTCCGAAAATGAGATCTTTCCAGTTTTGATCCAGATCCAGACCGAACGATCAGGACAGAGTAAAAATTAGTATCCTAACCTAATACAAACACCTGGTTCCACACTCTGTTAGTGCGGTCACGGCTTAGTGTGGTAGATGTATAGGCTACTAGTAAACCCGCCCTTGTTTTAGCAAATTCATCAAAAACATTATCTATATTTTTGAAACTTCAGTTGAATATATTCGCTGCTGCGAGATAGTTTATACAGACGATATTGCGAGCGGTGGAGCTGTCAAATGCAAGAGACTGGAATGAATGTTAGGATATATTTAATCCCTGTCGCTATTGTTTCAATCGTAGATACGAGACTTCATCTGCCAACTGAAACACTCTTGAAAGGAATACAGGAAGGAATACAACTTGAACTTTATTACGAATGGTTGGGTCAGGCTCGCCACCAGATGTTGGTGGGCTTCGCCACTTTGCCACGACTATCTAAACAACACCTAATAGTTTTGAGGCCCTTGTGAAATTCGAATTTCCCTTGCAACGTTAGAGCTTGGCTGTGAAACCCCAGCAACGGTTAAGCACTGAACATAAAATGCAAAAACTCTTAAATGGCAGCATACAGTAACGCCAGGCAAACATAAAACTGACATAATGAGAACATAGTGTGCTGTTTCTGTCACCAGGCATAGACTACTGGCTAGAAACTTTCTTCCAGTGGTGTTATAACTAGGGCCATTTAAAGTCATAAAAGTCTAATTTTTTCTGTGGTTCAGGAAGCTATGAAACGAATGTTAAAACAAAAATCGCACCCCTATGAAGTCTATATCAAAAGTTACAAAGTCATAAAAAGTCAGATTTTCCATGTTAGGTCGTAATGTCATATTTTGCATATTTTCAACATAATTCAATAAGGAAACCATTGAAACTATCCCAAAATATCGGTGAAACTACTACATCGATAGGTCTAAGCTGCATCCTGCAAATTGAACCCACTTTGGCACCCTGCGATGTTAGCAAAGACGTAGGTGAACCAAGTTATTTGGATGAAATGTAATGCACTACCTAAAATGCATGTTCTTGCTGCCCCAAAGAAACAAACCAATGTCCAGCACGCTTTCAAGTTGCTTCAAAGTTCAAACCACACTGTATGTTTTGCTCATGTTTTGAGCTGTTTATTTTAGTGGGGCTTCAACAAACCATGGGGCTACCATCTTTTGTGCCTATATTTTCGTTGATATATTTTCGCTTCTTTGTACAGTAGTTGTATACGTTCTAGCTCAGTCATTTTTGTTTGGTCATATAAAGTCTTTTTTTTCTGAAAAATTAAGTCATATAACCAATTTCTTAAGTCAAAAAATGGCCCTAGTGGTAACAATACAGTATTTATTGTTGACGTTTCGAGAGTCTACGCAAATTCTCTTCCTCAGAAGATAGGCAAGAATCAAAATCAAAGCGAACACAAACACTGCATTTCTGAAATCAAAAGTACACGAACAAAAGGATAAAAAATGCCTTAGAAATACCAACATTCTAAACTATCTCCCAAGCTTTCACAATTCCAGAAAATTTGTGGTTAAATACCATCATTTACGAAATTTTCGGTCAGATGGCCTATCTCAAGATGAATCTGGTAAGGAGATAATTAACCCAGAGGGCAAAGAAAAATTCAAATAAGGCTTCTTAAAAATGATTAGAATTTAAAATTTCACCTATAGTTTTTTGAAAGTTTCTGCAAATGTCAAAATTGCTATGCAATGTTTTGAAATTTTCGATGGGGGGCAAATACCCCAAATTCCCCCCCCCTGGTTCCGCGCCCGGTCTGTTGCGTTTGCTAAGTGATAATTGTCAGGTAGATTTGAATTTCCGGTTAATGCAATTGTTTGAGAAAAACGTATATTTCAGTAGTGAATTGCCGGAGCTTGTGTTGTGATTTAATCATTTTATTATTAGCTTGTTTGCTTTCTCTGCTCTTGTTTTAGCATTTCCACGTTTTACCTGCTAGCATTGCTTGCAGGTTGAAGGGACTGACCATGCGTAGTTTTGCGTAAAATCGATTTCCTATTAACATTTTTCTGATAGATTCCTTGCTTATCTAACGTGTAGCGAGTAGCCAATACGTTTTGAATTATGTTTAAGCAGCTATCTCCATAAAGTGGGTGGTTTAGACGATCAGCGAAATGTTTTTTCATCGGTGTCGGTTACACCTCGTGAAAAGTCGAAAATTAGTGTTGAGTCTTTGACACTGTCCAACTAGTTCACGTTTTGTCTCATGGCATACCTCCAAAAAGTTGCATTTCTATTGCCACAAAACCACATTTGTATTTTTGCTGGCTATGAAAACAAACACTTCATTTTCACAACCTTTCATAAGATTTCATTCATGCTATTGGGTTTGGGCGTTTATTTTTACCATAAGTAAGCATCTACTTTCTTCATTTACTCTATCTGAAAGTTTGTGACCTGACTGTCAAAGCGCTAACTTGTAGTCTGAAGAAGTTCAGGGTAGTGAATTCTGTGATTGAGCGGTATACACCCAACATTTGCGAACAACCCTTCTTCGAATTCCATTGCGTACAAAGGGCCATAAAGACTTATGTTGCGTGTTTTAAAGATCCCTTGGCATGTTATATCAATTTTCATTCTGAGGACGATAAGAATGCCTACATCCTTTTCCTATTTGAAAAGAGCTAAGGTATGAAATGCCTCTTTTCCTCACTACTTTTCCTTTCTTGACTGTGAATAAGATCTTACAATGTGACAGTTATTCCTTTGCAAACGAAAGTAATGTTGCTGTTTTTCAAAATGTACGACATTATTTGGAAACACCCGCTGAGGCTCTTGACATGACGTGGGCGTCTTCTGCTTGGGTATTGGACCGCCACGAAAATCAGCAGCGCCTTTTTTTCTGAACTTTTCCGGGCTCCTATCAAAGAGAGACAAAAAGCATTTATGAATATTCAGATAGACCGCTTAGCACTGACGTCGATGTGGTATGAAATGTTATATTGGGAGAGGCGAGAGGTATAAGCGCTTCCCACACAAGCTAGCGAGATTCTTGCGGTGATTAGGTTGCAATCATCAAAGAAGACATTGCCCATGATGGTTATACTCAGTTGCTGCGCACATTAAGCAAAGAATGCTTCTAAAAACGGTTCGACGCACCTCTTGTAGCAGTCAGCAGATGTAAAGACGCCGATGAATCAGTGTACACACCAGTTTGCATTTGCTCTCAGATATACCTGTATTTCATTATATTTTTGAAAACAGCTTTCAAAATTATAACTTTTCTTTGACCAAGAACACGATTTTACTTTTCCACATCAAGGCACAATGATCAGCGTGTATGCAGAAGCGCACCTGCACAGTCTGCGCCGAACTGAAAAGTGCAGGCAATTGGGCGTTGGCTCTTTGCAATGTTTTCTGTTTATTTTCAGGTCAACGAAAAATGGCTTGAACTACGCAACGAAAAAATGCACAAAACTGATTTACGCTATGCTGCTACCGTAAAACATACATGTGTGAAATATTCAGCTCAAAATAATTACACTTTTACAGTTGCTGTAGGCATGTTATAGGAAATGTACTCAACAACTTTTAATTTCTTGACATCTAGGAGTATTCGCTTTTATGCTTTTACCAACTTCAAATGAACATTTGTATTTTCCATCGCCAACCAAATCGCTGTAACACTTGTCAAATCAGACTTGAAAACTTGATAATAATGTTAAGATCCCAGTTCAGAGCGATTTACATCTTTTCAAGCACACAAACCGACGAAAAGCTCCAGTCCACAATGGTTAGGTAAAGAAAGCAAGCATAAGCATTCGTTACAAAAGCGTCGACAACATTAGGTGTATGTATTTAGTTATCTATTGCAGTTCACTTTAATTAAAAGTTTCAAGATGTGGCCAAATGTACTAATCTCAGCGGGGTACGTAATAAACATTATAAAAAATGTTCACTGCAGTTGAGTGTATCTTGCTGCTAAGTCTTTTATACTGTGTATACTAGTTATACAAGGTGCACCCTGTACCACCTGTTTAGTTTGTACATGGGTCGACTAACAAAGAGAAATGTTTGTTTTTGTAAGTAACACCATCGGTCAAAACACTTGATATCTTCAAAACTGCATATGATTCAGTGATGTAGTCGAGACCGTAACTTTCGGGACCGAGACCGAAACCTGGTTAAAACATCGACACCGAGACTTGATCAAAATTCTCGAGACTCGAGGCTTCAAAATTTGTGCATATTTCCGAATTGAAAAAAAAAATGTCGTCATCACTTTTACGATAAGTTTTTTTCAAATTTCTTGCATTTTTCCGACCTGTTTTGTTTGTTTCATACCTGCAAATACAACAAACAAAAAATCGTTGATTTATAGAAATTTTGCTATATCATTTCTTTGCAATATTCAAAGTCTCGAGACCTTGTAGCCTTTGAGACTGAGACGAGACCTGAAACCTTCGAGACCGAGACTCGCAAAAATGGGCCTCGATACTCGTCTCGAGACCGAGACCAAGTCTCGAGACTCCATCACTGTCATGATTGTGAGCAGTTTGTTTCAAGTTTAGGTAGTAAAAATGTACACCTCTTTCATTGTGGATGATTTGCGGCTCGAGAGAATCTTTTCGAGGTTAACTGGCGAACTGCTCTTTGCAAAAGGCACCTGTACTTACATTGCCATAAAGCAGCACCAAACATTTCAGGCAACCGTCTGCAATCGGACGCTTGTTGCAGAGGCTTTCATTCACCGAACCAAAAAAATGCTGCTTTTCTTGGCTGTGAAACTCCAGTTGATTGTTGCAGACCTGCGTATTTCTCTGACATCCTTTTTCCAAGCTGCACTTTAACCTAGGTGGAGCGACGTCTTTCCCTGCAAAATCAAATGATTAGTGGTTACCGAGAAGGTTAGAGGGGTAGTGATACTTGGCCACTGCCAGTCGACAGTATAAAGACAGACGTGAATCGCTCTTCAACAGGATCAAATGAAAATTTTTAAGTCATTGATTTAGCTGGTTGCTGAAGATACTTTGTGATGTGTCATGCGCGAATTATTACATGATCATATCTTAAGTATTGCTGTACCTCCTTCATTAAATAGAATGCAACTGCTGAGAAATGAAAAACTCAATAAATGATACACGTCTGGCGTATACAAATTAAGTCGTGTATTCAAAAATTCAGTTGTTCTACGCATCTGCGCATAATTTGCATGGTTGAACTTCTGTTTAAAACTTGTTGAAACAATAAGCTCACAGATCTAACAGAGTAATTGGCGCTCTCCTTACTTTCCAGTGTGAACACCATTATTTTCATCCTTATGCACCAAGCTGTGGACGGTTAGAGATCTAGCTTGGCAGAAGCCTTTGCCACAAACCGAACATTCAAACGGCTTCTTTTTGCTGTGGGTGTATCTGAAAATCAAAAAAGATGTCGATCAACATGCAGTTAATTCATTACATGATTTAATGCTGATATTACAACCTTTTATCTTCCTGATGTTGTTGATTGCGCACGTTTCCTCATAATGTGTAAATCCCTTTAACTCCTGTGCCGGTCACTATAGTGGCCACTATAGTGGCTGCCGAGGTTGTGATCGGCCATAACTCCTGTACGGATTGAGCTAGAAAGTCAGTGAATAATAAACTGCGAAAATGTTTTGGCTTGACTTTTATTCTCAAATTTTGCAAGCAATCGTACTTCCTTTAAGGTAAATTTGAACAAAATTTTGTAAATCGTACCGCAGATTTTGAGTGTGAGATGATCAGAACAGGTAAACATTGGATGGAAGATTTGCCAGCCAAGCTGCTCGCAGGTGAATATTTTGTGCAGGCTTTGAATTTGAAAGCCAACGGTTGCGCAACTTTATGTTCATGGACAGACTACTTCTTTGCAGCAAAAACACAATCTTGAATCCTCACAATTACTAACTACTCTCAAACTTCTAACAGAATGGCCAAATCTGATAACGGGCCTTCTCCAGAAATGAATTGACGCTGTTTATTTTTATGCAAAAAAGGTGGCCTCGAGTTTGAACATTTTGCTGGTGCGGTTACAAGAAATGCACAGAGAGGAAAAAGATGATCTTATTTCTTTTATCCACAAATCGGTTACAGGAGTGCATTATTTTGTAGCTAAACTTTAACAAAACCTATGTGCTTGGAAATTAATCACAAAACTATATTTCATTGCAAATAAAATGGCCACAAACACTTCTGTTTACGTAGTAGCTCCAAGCAAATCTTTGATATCACCATTCAAGGTAAATTCAGATTGTTTCCTTTCAGGTTTAATTTCAGTTTAACGCTTATACGTCTACTTCCACACGAAACGACTACATGCAGAACTTTGAGATGATATTTCTAAGCTTTAATAGGCCAACAGATAAAATTGTAAAACATCTGGCGGACGTTAATGGCGCCTGCTGAAGCTCTGCATTTTCAGCAGCAGCGTGTGCAGTACCTGTGATCGCGTAGATGATCCCGTCTGCGAAAAGCTCTTTTGCAGATGTCGCAAGAGTAAGGGCGTTCGTTGGTGTGAGTTCTTACGTGGATCATGAGGTTGTATGACTTGCTGAATCCCCTAAGACAATACTCACAAACGTGCCTCTTTTTGGAACTGTAAAGTAGCTTTTCATCTGATTTTCCACCATTGTGAAGAAATTGAAGAAACTTAACAGTGCTGGGATTTGGGTCACAGAGATTCAGAAAGACCCTTCCAGAATGCATGCCGCTATTTGCTGCTACGGTAATATCTGCACGAACTTTTTGTTGTTGACCCGGTATTTCGCCGTGACTTAAACCATACTCGCGAGCATTCTCTGTGCCATAGCTTAGAGTCAGCTTTGCTCTGTCACTTTCCGTTCCTGTAGCAGAAAGCTTTGTGACAGGATTAAACCAATGATGACTTCCGAAGGGCCATTGTGTTCCAAACGTGTTGTAAAGTGGATTTGGCAGAAATGGATAAAACATCCACGGATAAAGATGCGTTTGGTTGTAGCTGAAAGGAGCGTAAATGTTTGAGAAACAGTTAGTCTGAGATAAAAGTCTGCCAGCTGACGGCGGGGAAAAGGTAGACAAGTTTGGAGCTGAAAATGGAAAGATATAAGAAAGGTGTTTTTTTCCATTGTCGTATCCCAGAACGGAAAACGTAGGCAATTGAGGACGTTGTGAATTTAGCACGTCCACTTGCTTGGCACTTGGAACCATTCTGCCAATCAAGTTTTCTGTGGCATGAATCGATAAATTTCCCTGATCAGAAGACATTGTTTCTGCTTGACCACTTGGTCTGAACATGATCTTGCACTTGAAATGAACTGACGAAACCTCTTGGGGAACTTCTTGGAATTATCTATGGTGACCGTACAGTACTTTCTGTGCACTCAAGTCGACTGGATTTGTGACGATTTTTCTGCAACAATTTCAAATTCTTAAAAAATGTAAATCTAACCTTGTGCCGAACACCTGCCGGAAAAATTAGATACCGAGTCAAATGTTACCATCAGATTACAGAAACAGAAAGCTGTATTCTACGCTTTCACATTTAAGCCAAATGTTTCGTGTACATCGAAAATCAACACGTGTCTTCGATAAAACTGTTTAGTAATCTGCTTTCATCGCGCATATACTGTTTACAACCAGCTTTTATTGTCCCTACAGTCGATCGCGGTGGATGATCATGTACGTCGCTCACCTAAGACTGCCGTATAACGCCAAAATGGCGGAAAACTAAAACTGTATCAAAGGTATGCAGACAGATATTTTCTTCGACAGAGACGTGCACGGAAGTCAGACTGCTGATTTCTGAATTGAACTGTGATATCCCATTTACATATAACCCTCCGGCAAAGACTGCTTCGAGACTTGTGCATTTGTCAACGAATCATGTTTCGCAACTTTGCAGCAATAAAAGTTGCATTTGTGGTCATTGCAGCAGTCGCATCGCAAGTCGCACTGCACAAATTCATTTTTATCCCCGATTTTCTATTTGCGTGAAATAGAAATTGCATTTCCTTTCAAATTTAAAAAAGAACTCTTTGTGAAGCAACTTATTTATGACTAGTTTATTAAAAAACTGTTTTTTCTTGTTTCACTTCTTTACGAGATAATCGTAATAGATATCATGATCTGTACTATTTACATTTTTGCACGGAAAAACTATAAGACAGCTGATGATTTTCTGGCAAAGTTATTTGGGTCACGATTTGCAATATTTACTGCTTTTTCTACCTAATTCTTTTCTTGCAATGCCTTCATTTTGAGAAAGGGATATTTTGCAAAGAACGTAGTATCTCCGAAATGCAGGAAACGTTTATTAACGCAGGAGGAGGTATAAAAATATTTCTGTTTGATAGAAAAGCGAGAGCTTTTGTTGGGAAGAGTACTGTATTGCAGCTTTGCGGATTTTTTGTTGCTGCTGTTAGCTCCGTCGGCATTAAGCATAAATATAACTGTTTATTTGAAACCTTAAAATTGTATATGCCTGCAATGATTCTTGTGTGCTGCTCGCAGTAAGCAAGGCTCGGAAGATTTGCCGTTGATGTTAAATAATCAAGTCTAATTTTTAAATACGAAAAACAGTATTTTGAAAGCAGTATTTCAAGATGCGACAACAACAAGTGAAAAAGTCGAACCAATACCAATCATTTTTTTTTAATCTTTTGAACCATCTTAAATAAGCAATGCCGTCTAAAAATGGTAGAATCAGCGCAGTTCGCAAGAGTTTGATTCCTGAGAGCAAAATCGAACTCTAAATGTGGAATGAGCAACTTCCATTGTTTGCACTGAACAAATATGTTTCTTGGCACCACTAAACTGCCTTGCCATACTTATCCTCAAGGGCGATAATGAACTTAAAACTAAACTGCTTCCAAGAAACGCAAGACGTGGGGCTTTGAGAAATTTCATTGGAATCATTTTTTATTAGTAAGTGTGTAACACCTAAAGGATGACGCAACATATGCACATAGCAGCGTGCTTAGCACTAGGAGCAGCAAAGAGTCCTTCAGGTATTTACTGATACTTACTCTCAAGTTTTTCAGGTTATTACCGAAGCATCAGTAAAATGTGATGCTTACTTTAAGTTCTGTATGGACGGCACCCTGAGCAACTATTTGCTGCTCCCAGCGCTAAGAAGGCTGTTAGGCTCAATTGTTGCGTCATCCTTTTACTTTTGCACACAAACAAACAGTATTAAGTATAGTTTTTGTGTTATAGTACTTTCGTAATTAGAGGCTGACTCAAAGACAGATTTTAAGCGTGTAAGATCAGTAAATAACAGTTTTTTTCACAACCGAACCTCCTGCTTCGTGTTGTAGACTAGCTTCCAATTTAATGGTGGCATAAGTTTGAAGAACGACATAAAGTGTTGGGAAAAAATGATATTCGACGCTGTTAAGGATCTTTGATCCTGTTTCCCAGATATTATTTTGTAGTTGCACGTGATACACGCATCGAATCGATTTTTAAAGCGCCAACGTACTTATTTTACCTCGTAATGTATCTGGAACTGTTGATTTTTATGCTGGTTCCTTTCATGGAACTATGCATCCTCTTGGACATGTTCAACTGACAAACAAAGGTTTTCTTTTAACCATGGCAGTGATCAGATTTGGTTGAGATCATTCCGGCAAGAGCCAACAAAAAGAGTGAGGCCACATTAAGTGAAAGACTAATCAAGGTCATCACTCAGTTGCAGCTGTGATGTGCCAATTGTAAACAGGGTGTTCGGCTCAATCGATCTTCCCCTGACGACGGATCTGCTTTGATCAAAAAATTTCTACCCCAACAAACTTTTGTCTCAAACTAATTCTACCCTAAAAATCTTATTTCAAAATACAAAGCAGTCTTTTCACGTTGCTTTCTTTGTCTTTAGCGTTGGTCTGCATCCTTTTTATGGGCAGATCGTGTTCGTTGTGTTTTTTCAGTAGATCTTCCGCAGCTAGCAATCAGTTGCCAATAAAAGAAATAAAATACACCGACAAATTTTTGATGCAAAACAATGAACAACATCAAACTGCAAATTTGGTGGATTTTTCTTGTCATCTAAAACTTTGTTGTTTTATTCAAAATTTAGTCCATGAACTCAAAAACGCGAGAAGCTGTGCAGCTGATGATTCTTGCTTACAAAAACAAACCTCGAAACCAAACAAGCTTGATCGTCAGTGAATTGTGAATGGAAAAAGGGTTGAGCTCATGAAGCCTGATTTCACTCATTCTCCGTTTCAAATTATCATGTGTCTGTCAATGTTATTTCGTTTGAAATTGTGAAAAAGTGCAAAGTCGCCTGAGAAATTGTCCGGCTATGCTGCACAACGGCTGTATCGCGTGCGTCTTATCAAAGTACCTTTACCGAAAAATCTTTTTAAGTTGCCTGGAGCTAAAAGTGATTTTACTGTTTTCGAGCTTTGCGCCTAAGGTCTGAACTGCTGTTGCGTTCACCAATACGCAGATGGATCTTGACAACAGAAAAGTTTTACTTTCACCAAAATGGCTTTGCAAGCACCGAGGGGGATGTCAAGAGTTGTCTCATAATCTTTCTATTGATGGTAAATACGCGAAAAAGTTTTTAAAAACCTCAAACGAAATGGTAGTCTACATTAAGTCAAATGATTGAGACCGGACAAGCGAAACACTCAGCTGGAATTGAAATTGGAATGAAAACGAGACGTTGTTTTATGAGAGACCTGAACTACTGATGCGAATCTTTCGCTTTTGAATTACGATTATTTTCAGGTTTTCAAACCAGTGATTATTTATTCGCGTCTAAACTCTTCTACGCGAAATGAAGGTGCGGTCATGAATCTACAAGTTTCTGGTGTGCTTCTGTAAAATGCATTGAGTGTAATTTTTATATCTGCGATACTGCTTGAAAAGCTTTTTGTAGAATCTTGCGTTCCATTGCCGTCAACAACTCAATGAAGTCAATCAGCCAACACAGTTTTTAAATTTTAGCAAATATTTGATACAATACAATTGTTAGCAGTTTTGTCTCAATTTGTAGTGGTAACCTACATATTTTTTAATTGTTAAGTTTTTTACTGAGAAACGATGATTGCACGACCATTGAGCAAACACCTGATAATATTCCTGTCCATGTAGTATGAATTAGGTTTAATTTTTGAATACATGTGAATTTGCTGAAAAATTGAACAGTCCGTCAAAAAAAAAAAATTGAACAGTCCGTCAAAAAACAAATTGGACAGTCCGTCAAAAAAAAAATGAACAGTCCGTCAAAAAAAAAAAATTGAACAGTCCGTCAAAAAAAAAATTTAACAGTCCGTCAAAAAAAACATTGAACAGTCCGTCAAAAACTCCGGTGTTTATTGTGGGAAAGACTGACGATATGACGTTTTTGCAACTGCAGATCGTTTGTTTACTTGCTTTGCTGGTGCAACCAACTCGGATAGGGGAAGAATGACGATATTACATTTGATCTAAAAAACTTTCGGTCAAAAGCAACTTTTGTGAAATTTGTCTGTGGGTAAAGTAGTTTTTTGTTATATTTGCAGAGAATAATGAAACCAATTACGCCAAAATTGTTCCTCATGTCACTAAATTATTTTAGGTTGACTAACTCCCCAAATTTACTTCGATTGCTTGTCGAGAAAACAAATCACTAAGTTTTAAACTTTTTATTGGTACTTAAGACGAAGCTGAAAATAATTTACACTTCTTGCCTTACACGTCATTTTACTATAAATCCCGTAGGATACAGGCGCTACAAACAGTGAGCCTTTTCGTGTAAAGGTTACAGTTTCGTATGCTTGTGACAGCACGCAAACAACAGCCACTCAGCATGAGTAATAAACTACTAATCTTTTCTGCTTTACCGCATGCCTACGATTTTACTAGTGGTGTGATTGACGGGACGTCGTGGTTTTGCTTTAGTTTGTAAAGACAGTCAAAAATAATATTTATAGGTTATAACCTGTTACCTGTAGGAAGCATTCAAATTACCTTAAGAAGCATTCAATCACCAAGAGCGCTTTGATCCATGTGAAGCATTTTGCTTATACGCCAAGTTAAAAATTTTATTTTTGGCAAATTACTAGATTGATTGATTGATTGATTGAATGATACTAGTGCGCTTCTCAGCATTTTCCTGACAGAACAACGTTGGCATCTGACGAGCAGAGGTCATATGGTGGCATTCGCTTTTTGGAATGCTAAATCACCAACGGTATTAAATATCGCGACAGACGGTGCCTTGTGAGAAAAACTGTGACTAAAGGATTAAGTGTGCTTTCTACTTTGCTCTCGACATTATTGGTGTTCAAGTTCATGTCTTCGGCGTACGTGACCAGTCGAGACGGAATGCCGCCGCTGTACCGGGAAAGTGAAAACGCACTTCAAGCGCGCTGCATGCTTTGTTCGAGGCTGCGGCAGCAGTTCTAAGAAACTGAAAACAGCCGAAGTCGGGTGAACACTTATGTGAGTTCGTTTAAATTGAATAATGAGCGTTTGCTCTTCATGTAATAAACCAGGCTGTAGCACTTTTCCGGAGAAACAGCCGGTGCTGTAGTATAATCCTTAAATTATATTTCAATGTTTGATAAGAATGGGAGTGGTAGCGCCGCCAGGTTGTAAACCTCTGGAAATTTCGTGATTAATTTAAAACCTTTACCATTACTGTGATCAAAAACCGAGAAAAAACAGAACTTATCTCATTTTTCAAACACCGCATTTTTTTAACTCTTCATGCAAAAAGGTTTTTGCAAATACCATTGCAAAAGCTTTACGTAATCGCAAAACGTATTTGCAGATCTAACATTGACTAGAAGTGACAAATGCTGCAAACTTTTTCTCACATTACGCTTGGTTATGCATGAAGAGTTTTAAAAAAGTTGCAATTTCTACGGTTTCGGGTTGTACCTTGGCTTGTGCAATGTAAGTCCAAACAACATCTCTATCGGAAACTGTGAATTATCTGGACGTTGTATTTTATTATTCTCGCAAAATCAGAAAAACTAGACATCTGTACGCGTTTTGAGCTTACACGAAATATACGAGGATTTGGCCATTGAGAACCACAGTTCGTAAACATTTCATCAATGTGGACTGCCAGAACAAGTATCGGCGTATAACAGACCAGCAAAATAAATACAAGGCTCTCATATGCGAACCTTTCACTCATTTATCGTCAAAGAATCTCCCGGTGGAAGTTCACTGTTTTCAAGGAACAAAGTTGTGCGGGCCATGACCAAACAGGCGGAAGGCGTAATCCTGCGTTTTGGGCGTAACGACGCAGTCTGTAAATGACGTGAGGACGTGATAAATCATCCTTAATAATGCAAGTACGCAACAACAAAATTTCGTAATTTTTACCTTGAGGAGCCACAGTGGTGCATCGAGATCACATCGGTGGCGATGTATCACGAAGCAGCAGCTGTAAATAAACTTTTGTGAAGGTTTTGTGAAGATGTATACTGCTGGGCAAACGCTTACGAATTGCTTTGAATTAAGGCATCGGGTGTCCAGACCAAATGGGTAACCACATACCGATGAAAATTTTCATTCTTGTAGATGCAATGCAAGCTTCGATAGACTTATACGCAGTCGTTTAATACCAGATTGTGTGTTCCTGAATATCTTTAACGGTTTTAATGTCAAATGTGTCAATGGTCATAGCTCAACGCCGGTATTATTACTCAGAGAACAAGACTCGCCTGCCGGAAATTAACAGATTTTGTATGCGTTTTGACAGTTAATATAGCTATCCAAACGAAAGTTTAGCATTTAAAAGGTCTTTCTTAGCCTCGAGCACTCAGAGTTTCTTGAGTCTAGAAACGCGGCAAACTAAACAACGTGCTAACACTCATTCCTTCACGTCATGTCTTTCTATTACCTGGGTTTCCAACGATCTTACAAATCTGATAACAATGACACTAGTTTTCTTTGCCACGCCTATCACTTTCTCTTGACATACGTGCATTCTTGTGCAGCATCCAGTCACAAATTAAAACAAGATGGTTGCAACTGCAATAGAAAAAATCAAACATATTAAAAAAACGATCAGCATTTTTGTGCAGCAAAATTAGCGTCAGTTTTCATAATATTTTAAAATAGCTGATGCATTTAATTTGTCTTTGCAAATTTTGTGATGCCCATAAAAAACTCGTAGATACAACTGATCAAAAAAAAAACTTTGGCACTGCTTCCTACGTTTATGTGGCTGGCATGGCCTCTCATATTTTTCTAGTATCCGCTCACGTTATTATCAACGTTACCGCTGAAGTCTACAGGCCAGCTAGCTTTGTATATATAGCTAAATATATCTACAAGCCTACATGCATGCATTTGTGAAGCAGTTACAAATAATTCAGATTGCTTTAAGGTGAAACAGTTTGTTTTTTCAGGAGGGTCATGGTTGCTGGGCACTTCAGCAGAATTACAGGTCAGGCAACCACTGGCATTTGTAGTCTCACTAGAGCAGAGTCTCAAACTCAAATTGCTCACAGGGCCAAATGAGGACTTATAAAGTAACCCGAGGGCCGCATTATGACGCTGATGCAACGATGGCGGCACTTGAACCGTACTAGAAGCAACTTTTACATCTTACTTGCTAAGAAAGGTATCATGAGTTCTAAGCAAATGATTCTCCACGTTTGGCTGAAAAGGAAAGAGTTGGCTCGCTGACCGAGAACTTTCAAACATCGGTTAATAAACTGAATAACTTCAATTTATTTGATAATTCCCGAAAAGCACCGCGGGCCGCACAAAATGTCCTCGCGGGCCACGTTTTGAGACCCTGCACTAGAGTTACTAATACTTTCTCAAAAAAACTCAACGCTCATTGAACTGAATCAATCCAGTTGTGAGTAGTCAATGCAAAAAATGAACTATACAAAGCGAGTTTACCCAAACTACAGGTTTAGACCTTTCTGATTTTCTTTTTTTAGCCATCAGCTAATATATAGTTCGTTGTCTATGAGCAAGTGTTAGTCTAGTTTGGCGGCTGTTCTTAAGTTGCCGCGATCCGGGTTAACAACTGTTAGGTCGCTTTTACAGCAGAGACCGTTCATAAATGCCTGGCGTCATTATCTCGTCAACACATTGGCCTTAAATCACCTATTGTTGGGTTTCAGATGCAAAACCAATGAAAACCTGCGTCTTTATTGAAAAAGCAATATATTAGCATTGTTGTTACGACTTTTTTGCATTTAGCTTTGGTTGCTGAAAGTGCTGCAGTTTTGCCAATAATCTGGAAAACCATGACATCTATTGTATTTCTGCACTTCGGCACATTGGGAAAAACCTACAGTTTCTATTGATATCCGCTTGAAATAGCCTTTAGAAACCAGGGTTCGGGATCGGTCGCTCTGACTGCACGAGAGGGGCAATAAGCGATTTCGTTTAAGGAAAATATTTTGTAATTCACAAGGCTCTTGAGAAATATGCATGCTGTTCATTATTCTTACAAAATTACAGTAGTGGAAAAAAACTTGGGCCTACCTGAAAAACTTACCTGTTCATCTCTTGCCGGATGAAAAAGCTGGGAAGACTTCGGTGTGCTGAAGTCTGATTTTTAATTTTGTAACTAGAATGAAGACTGTGAAGGGGCGTAAATCACACCGAAACAGGTAGAAATTGTTAAACAGTCTCAGTTATACAGTCGGTTTTTGGAAATAATTGTTAGATTATGATAAAAATGCGTTCATTATGGGTGGGGCAGAGCCTACATTTTTTGAACTATCAACATTTGCAAATACAGCATCAAAATTCACAGATGACACAGCAAACGAAGGAAGTTACGAAACTCGAAGATTTTTACTCATTTCTTTCTGACTTCTGTGAGACTACGGTCTCATGCTGCGTCGGCGAAACCAAACTTATCGTTTGATTGGGAGGTTAATCGAAAAAATGCTTTGTCAGAATAAGCTTGCAAATGTTTTCTCCTATTTCGTTCAACGTTGTGTTATCCAAAGGTGTACACAAGAGTTTGAATTACCTACAGAGTCAGGAAAGCAAATGTATGCGAATTTGCTATATAGTTGCAGTTCGTGAGCGCTGAAGCACTGAAAGACAATTTTCACCAAACACTTGTGTAGCATTCCCCTTTTGTTTGTCAACACTCGTGGCGGTCGCGCACTTGTTTTGTGATCATCATACCATACATTGTTTTTTGATAACATCCCTGACTAAAGTATTGAGAATCATTTGTTTCTTTATATTATAAAAAAAACAAGAAAACGGGCGTGAAATGCTCTTTACCAAATTTGAAAGTTTTTCTTCGCTGTTTCATTTCGCGTTTTTGGTTTTTCATTTCATGCAAAAATTGAATAAACAGTGGTTAACTCATTTTTGCGACTTTATAAAAGTCAACTATTTTTGGTTTCACGATAGCTTAGATAATTTTCACTTCTGTGAATTTCATGTTTATGATTATGAGAAATATGGGTTTGTCATGCAGCTTCTTTATCTGATGCAAAATCTCTCACGATAAATAAGCTCGCAGAGAAGTCACTTTTTGAAGAAGCCACTCCAAAACATCTTACAATTCTGAGACGTAAATGTGCTTTGATGCGATTTAAAATTTTAAATTACCTTGTCCACGTTAAATTGTTGCAAACAAACACATCGAATAGAGGTAAAAAGGATGAAGCGACATATTTAATAAATGCAACAATGAAGTTTCACCTTCATTTACTCTAACCAAACTTTAAGCGTTTTTAACTCTGGGAATATATTTTTTCTTTACGCCTACACTAGTGATGGGTAATTTATCGCATGCGAAGCCAACGGCTGCACTAACCTTGCAACAAAATCCGACAAAAACTTTGTAACACGGATAAATTCGTTATAAGAGATGATACTTTTTTCAATCGTTCGGAAATATTTGTAGAAGGTTTTACTGCCACCAGCGTTTTATTCAACGCTACCTGGCCTGATTTTTGCCAATAAAAACTTCAATTACTTTTATTCAGCCACAAGCTAGGTTTCTTTCTAGTTAAGCTGGTGCCAGAGAACCGACTGGCATGACTATGTTCATTCCTGATATAGCGCCGTTAAGGGACTAAGCAATTACGCACAGTTAGCAGTGTCTCTTGAAGGTCTTTCCAAAACCAGTCCGCAGCTTAATTTCAAGCGATCGTTTTAAAGCGTCGTGATTCCACTTTTCGACCTGTTTCGATCAAATGCCATCACGCACGTTGTGCAGTACTTTTCGCATAAAAAGTCAAGTTTTTCTCCATAATCCGTTTATTTGTACCACAACACCCTTAGCATCGTCTTGAACGCACCACGCACAACCTCACGCGTCGTTTCCCCAGTTTTTTCTTTGCTAACCCATTGCCCTTTACTTCTGCTGCCACGTAATAACTGTAGGGCAGAGAACAGCGGCAAGATTCGCAACTTCCCATCCACCAACAAGACAGTATAACACCTTCCTACACCTTGCAAATCCTGTAGTCTCCCACAAGCTGGAAGGCGTGCAAATTATTGCCAACGGGCGATAGTATCCCCTGAAGTCAAAAGTAATTGCAATCGTAAGTTCCCCAATGGCGCCCCTCGTACGCAACAGAAAAAATCGAAAAATGGAGCAAGAAATTCGCAGTGCGGGTGAATTCACTGGGAAGTTAGGCAATGACGTTTTTGGTAGTTCTTATTTCCCAAACACGATAAAAGGTCAAGGAAGTCGGGCGCACGTGCAGCGCGAGAGAGGTATGGTCACGGCCCATAACAGTTACCCGCAATGGCAGTAAGTTTGCCCGTTACTGGATTACGTTATGCTGTGTGTGATAATGTGATGCCAGGAAATTTAACGATCTTCTCAGGAGTACTTTTTCACGTAATGTGAAATGTGGACTTCGTTTTCCAAACGTTATTCTCCCAGTTGGCCTTTCAGATGCGATGTGGTAGTGATTACCAGTGCACAGACGTCGGAGCAAAGGGAGAGTAGAGGGCATCTGTAACGTTTTGCGGGACCAATTGTAATGAGTAAAACCACTACGAAATGCCAGTAAATTTTTGAGTTATACTGTTCATTGATTGGTTTACTTGAAAGCGTGGCGTTGTTACACAATGCTTTCAATCCCGCAACTGTTGACCATTAATAAGTTTAGAATACAGAAAAGCATACATATTGGGAATGATCGTTATTTTTTATTATTAGCTCTGCTAAAGCTTCGAGCTGTTA
>Ga0210059_1003694_pt1 | contig 24603 bp, 14 predicted proteins | sample Ectturendosymbi2_FD_188042 | JGI IMG/M metagenome (GOLD analysis project Ga0210059, IMG submission 188042) | Ecteinascidia turbinata endosymbiont from Florida, USA - Sample 2 (SPAdes) (version 2) | ecosystem: Host-associated > Tunicates > Ascidians > Unclassified | place: Key West, Florida...
AGACATTTTTGGGGCAACTATAGCTGCAAACGATCATCCATAGATTCACCTATCACGTCCTGCAACAGAAAAGACATTCGTTAAAAAATGGGTTTTTTATCGAACAAAATATGGGTACGCATCTTTTTGGGTCACCTGTAGTATTGCGTTCTGCTGCTTTGTGTATATGACTTCAAAACATCTCACGTAAGTGGTTCATGACTACACTTTTAACCCTACCACACATGTCCTGCAACCTCATAGAATTTTATACGGATGTTCTGTAATGATTCAGAAGAAATTCATTCGCGTAATTCGGCTCTTTGCCCCGGAAGTCAAACATTTCTATCAGGAAAACACTTGAAAGAATTCGCAAATCACATTGATTTAGGGAAAATGATTTAAAACATGAAATAACTTGGCATAGAATTTGCTTCGGAAGGAGTCGAAGCCGCCTATGTCGCTGGAACAATTTTTTTTCATTTATAGCTACTCAAAAGTTACGCTTGATTGTTAGCTGTAGCTGTACTTCTTCCCGTCACCAGCGCTTCATGCGAGAGAAGTTTTTCAAAAATGAAATTAGTGAAAACATTTCCCAGAAATTCCATGACCAGTGAAAGATCGGGTAACATTGATCTACTTTTAATTGAAAGGTACAAGCTGAAAAATAGATGCAGATGATTTCGTTGATGAATTTGACAGTCGACATGACAATCAAAGGATTAAATTGAGCTGATGATGATATATAATTTTAAGGTAGACTGTACAGGGATCTGTGTGAGAATTACATTGCTCATTGTCTATTTTTCTGAATCTGTTTAGGTGTAGAGTTAGTATGTTTTTCGCTTGTGGCAAGACAGTCACAAACCAACGTGGGATTGAAAAGTCAGCTTTTGAGGATCAGTCAGAGGAACATTCAGTGTGAATATTGAAATGAACGACTTTGCTGGGAATATTTCTGCAAAATATGATAGGTTAAATCATAGCAACTTAATCTTCAAACCAACGAAAAACCACCATGCAAGATAGACATTTATTATGGCCCCCTACTTTTTCCTTGGTCCCGCAGTGTCCTCCCGCTTTTTTAATGCTGGAATCGCCACTGATTAGCTTTCTAATTTTTATGAGTTTCATAAAGACACTCCACATTTATTGTTTTCGTTCGCTCTTTTCAGACGCCATGACAGTCGTTTCGACCACAAGCGACACTTGCTACCTGTCTGATTCTTGTTACGAGCCTTGTCGAACCTGTGCGCCATGCCTGCCTCAGTCTCATTTTGACAAGTGCTCAAGTAAGCTTATTGATTTTTTAACGAACATTGAAGATCGTCTCATCATTTGCTAATCCGCTTAGATATACACCTGTCTGCAGTGCAGAACGTAGCCAAGTTTTAAGGTTTGGAGGGTAAAATGAATTTTTAGGGGGGCAAGGTTTTTGTTTTATTGTATGTTTAAAGCAAATGTTTCTGGGCGCAACACAAATTGGGAGGCACAAAAACAGTGGGGGGCACTGTCTCCGAATGTCCCCGTTGCTACGGACCTGCTGCAGTGCACTATTGACAAAGCATAACGCAAGAACTGAGGATCGACAAAGCATGACACAAGAACTGAGGATGGAATTGTAAAATGTTTCCATCCTCAGCAAAGGTTGGTTGAATGAAGCACAAAAAAAGATTTATAACAGTGCACGGAAGAGGCGCAAGTACCGATCATTTCAAAAAAATGGTCGTATTGAAAATGAAAATTGACGGCATACACGATTTACAAACCATTCTCACTGCTTCACTCAGACACAGTGAATCCTCTTGCTAGTTTTCCGCGTGCTGTAATGAATGATTGCCAGTCATGCTCGCATGTTGGGCACATGTAGGGACGGATTTAGGGAGTGCGGAGCCCTAGGCCATCTTAGTTTTTGGGGACCCACGCAAGCGTGACCTATTTGGCCGTTTGTGTGAAAAACGTGAAAGTATGCCCCTCTTGTGTGTAGTGACCCCTGAAAAATCTATCTTTTGTAGTGCCGACTTTGGTTCCACAGTTGCCTTAGATCAGGGATTCTCAACCTTTTTACGATCTCGTACCACTTGGACACCTCGTACTGTCACCGCGTACCACTTCTTCCAGAACAACTAATTCGATCGAATCGTAGTTTATTCAGAAGAATAATATACATTAAAATAACAATAAAAACCACAACTGAATTTAATGAGATTATTGGTTTTGTTTACCTTCCACCAATTGGTCGATGCGTGGCGTAAATTTGCTAACAGCTCATCGAAAGTCGTAATGTTGCGATACAATAGGAAAGAAGGCTACAGGAAAATTTATTTATTTAGAAACTAAGCCCGATACGTAAACTAGAAAGCTGTGAATCCAGGTTTTTGTGAAAAAATGGAAGTTACTCGCGTACCACATGGAAGACCTTCGCGTACCACAGGTGGGGAACCCTGCCTTAGATCTTCAATAGAAATTAAAGCCTTTCCTACATTCGTCTAAAGCACAAATGGCATTGGAATCTTTTCTTGGAATTTATAGCTCTTTCGTGTAGTTCAGAAGTTTTTTTCGATAACTTTCCGCGATTTCTAGCGTTTTTAGTAGGTTTGTTTTTCGGATATAAAGATTTTCATGCGGGGCCGTGTTGCCTCCCTTGAAAATATCGTCTAGCTGTCGATCTGATTACATGTACGTAAACTCCTTTTTTGTAGTAATAGTAACCCTTAATTTTTGAACCAAACAAGCACAATCCATTCAGTGGACACAGGGCTTATTCATGCCGTTTTGAAATTGTCCTTTTTCAAGCAATATAAGAAATAGTGTTGTCATCCCCTATACAATAAACCCATACGCGTACGAAGCGGGTGGCGGGGGGAGCGGCTGCCGCCTCCCGGCTTGAAATTTTTCAAGGCAAATTCTGTTTTCAGGGCAAGTGCAAGTTGCTCAAAATTCCTGAATGATAAAAAATACGCATTCAGTAAGTGAATTCAACGCACACTCTGTTTTTAAGGGCAAGCGCAAGTTGCTCAAAAATCCTGAATGTCAAAAGTATATTCAATACAGTGAAAAATTTCAGGGCAAATACAAGTTGCTCAAAATTCCTGAATGATAGAAGTACTTCAATACAGTGAATAATTTCAGGTAAAATCTGTTTTTCAGGGCAAGCGCAAGTTGCTCAAAAATCCTGAATGACAAAAAGTATATAGTCAATACAGTGAAAAAATTCAGGTAAAACTGTTTTTCAGGGCAAGTGCAAGTTGTTCAAAAATGTTGAACGGTGAAAAAATTTTCAATGGAGTGTATTCAGTGTATATTCACTTGGGGGTGGTCCGTGTAAATTGGGATAGTTTAGCTTGTAATCTGGACTAAAGACATGACTGGTCATAATGGCTTTGATCTAGACCAGCTATGTCCAACCCAAATGTCTTACTGAGCCAAAAAGTATGTCACTATCTGGACCAGGGCCGCACATTGAATGACATATTAACGAAGGCCGTACATTGAATGGCTTACTTTGATCTTATCAAATTATTTTAGCTTAATCTAATGCACTGAAAGCGTTCGAATCCTCATTGCAATGGTAACAGACGTGATAAAGTGGCACTGAAAACCAACTGCATCAAAATTTTCAAATTCAGGATTGTCAAAATAAGGACACGTTGTCAGCATATAGGATACATTTACTACAGCGAAAACCTAAACTGGGCCGCATGCGGCCTGCGGGTTGGGCATAGCTGATCTAGACAAAGCCCTCGTTTTCTGTATAAATCGAACATCGGATGTCGGTAGGTCAACAGCTTGATCTGAGAATTCGTTAAGCTCCTTTGAGTGCGCGTGTTTAAGTGCCTTGCTCAACCGCACAGCACTTACGATAACACAGGCAGGTGTAGGGTCAGACCCTTCGGTCGGGAACCGTCGCTTTTAACCATTGCGTTGCGCAATCGAAATCGCGCAAATATTTGCATCGGTAAAGGCAATTACCGTAAAGTTTCTTGTCTGGGCGAACACAACACGCAAGGAACTTCGTCCCATTGAGTACAAGCAAGGTAACTACAGAATTTGCCTATAACGGCACCTCGAGGGATTGCATAATGAACGTCATTGCCGAATTGGCGTTTCAAGTGAGTTGAAATGCATGTAAGAGATGACATCGGGACCGCACAAAATGTAACATAGGCGAATTGACGTTACCGACGAAGCCGTTGTAAACGAATTCAACTGTACAAAACAGATTTATAAGAGGTTTCCGACCCCATTCGGATTGTACTAAAAAAGTTAGTTTCAGAGCATCAGGGCAAATTGTTTGTTTTTAGAGCGAATTGTTATTTTCAGGGCAATTTTTCCGCCCCCCTCAGTAAAATGTCTTCCCGTACCCTTATGATAGGCCGATGACAAACAGCATGAAGATACGTTTTGCACAGAAGCAAAGTATTGTCACAACATCCTCAGTTAACCACGAAGTAAGCCCAATGTAGACAGGTTTTCCCCAGTTAAGCTTGCGAGAAACTGTTCTAGCTGATTTAACTAACATATAGAGTTTCAACAAGCAATCTCTTTTTGCGGGGAATCTAGTAAAAACAACCAAACGTAGGATCCAAAACCAACAATCTTGCATTTCATCGGAGTTTTGCAGTATGTGGCGGTCTTGCGTTGTTGCGAGCTTTTTTGTCAGTGGGAATTGAACATCAAGTACCGTTTTTTTCTTTTTCATTCTTTTTTTGTAACCGTTTTCATACAGATGGCCTGAATCTCTCTCACGCTCATATGCACAATATTGTCATGTTGTTACTGTACTGACAAGAGTCTAGAGTAGATTAGACATTTGCATTTCCGTTCGTTTCAAGGTAAATTGTGAAGTTATGCCTCTGCGCAGTTTTGTAAATTATTAGTAAACATTGAGACATCATAGAAAAGTTCGTTACGCGGGGCCCCCCAAAAGCGCGGGGCCTTAGGCCATGGCCTTTTTGGCCTATGCGTAAATACGTCCCTGGGCACATGCGCTGCTTGCCTACTTTTGCAGTCATATTAGACTGCGTCACCAAGAATTTCGAAAATAAACAGAAGTCACGTTCAAGGCCTCCTTAAAAATAAGAGTAAGATGAACAAGTAGAGTAGTAGTAGAGCGAATAAACTCTATTAGTATTGAAAGTACTGGAACAGAAGATTTCTCGAGTCAGCAAATGGTTGGAAAACCGATACACTAAAAGTAAGGTCGACAATTTCGCTAAAACTTGAAATGGGATAAAATAAACAAATAAAGAAGACAAATAATTTACGTTTCTCTGAAAATTCAAATGACTTTTGTTTTGTCAAAAAATTTTCCAAATACTGTTTGGATTAAAAGGCCATTTCTTTGTGTATGCACTAAATATGGTCTGTGAGTTATGACAAAAAGGTGATGTTGAGCCCATTGGTGTACGAACAGGCAAATTTTTGTGGGTGCGAATGATTTTTGCTAAAATTTCCTCAAACTTGCCCGATATATATTCTGGCAACTGCTTGTACTAATATTTTCTCCCACAAATATCTTGAAGACGTTTTTTTGGGATGATCTCCAAAAAAAGGTCTTCGTGTGATTCTGCAAAAGTTGGACGCCATTGTTTCAAATGAAACAACGTTGGGCGCTTTTGTGTCCATATTTTCAAAGAGTTTGCCTGGATTTTCAGGGAGTTTGCGAATGTTTTTTCAGATTTTCACGGATTTTGCTGGTATTTACAGGGATTTTGCCTGGATTTTCGACAATTCAAAACTATCGGGGGTGCGCTTGCAGTCGCTGCAACCCGTCTCTAACACCAGTGGTTGAGCCACATAAATGCTTCTCTTAGGTCTCAAAAGGATTTAAATATAAAGCAATTTCTCCCTACACAACCTGATAAGAATTTTTTGTTGGGCTAGATCCAGTCTTTCCCAACCTTTTCAAGACACGGAATTTTCTCGGACCAGTATAAATGTTCGGGGACTCAAGATAGAACAAGACAACGAGAATGATACAAACACTAATAGTAGAAAATTTCGTTTATTGCCCATATTCACAAATTTCAATGAGAATCTTGTCTCTCAGTTTGTTTCACACGTTTGTTAATATAAAGCTTGCTATTGAAAATAGTTTTGTTGCCACTTTTCCAAGGAATGTGCTGCAGTAAGTTGGTTTATTGCCATAATGCAAGTACCGCAAAACGCACTACAGTGGCTTTTCGGCCATTGTTTGCATATGCTTTTTGTCACGGTTCTTAAAGTGAAAGTTTTGAAGCAAAACCTAAAAAATTATGCAGTTGCGTACTTTACAATAATATCTGTCTCTTTTCACTTATATTTTGCAGGCCTCTTTGTCTATCTCAAGGTTGGTTTTCCTATGCTTGGGGGATCTTGTATATGCTTCTTGGGAGTACTTCTTTATTTTTGGTAAGGTTTGACTAAACTTTAAAGAGATTTTTGTGATTCTAGACTTTTAGTCTTGTCTCAGTAAGTATAGATGAAACAAAGCAGTCAAGGATATCAAGTTATAAAACACAAAAAATGTTGAAGATTTCAAATGCAAACTAAATTGATAAACTCCACAAATACGTCGTAGCTCAGCTTGTTTCACAAACATTTAAGCAATCACGAAACTCTTTTACAAATCGGAAGCAGCTGAACGATTACCAGAAGAGAATTTGGTCACTTTTGCCAAAACGCTTGCCTTAAAATAAATACTTGACGAACCAGATAAAGCTTCGTAAATTAATATTGATTCGAATGCAAAAGGATGGCAAAATCGATTTGGAAGAACCTCAGATTTCACAAAGGTTTTGCAAAATTTTGTGGCAAAAACACGCAAAATTAATTTAGAAAAATGTCCAAAAATAAAAACTAAGATTTTATGATAACAAACCTGGAAGAGGCAATAACGAAAAAAGACTTTGACGACAAAAACATACCTCTGAAATTCAAAATAATTTCCGAAATCTGGAAACTTCAAGCGGAAAAAAACAAGAAATGTGATGTGTATGTGTATACATAAATAAAAAGACATTTTATTTGAATTGGAAAGGAGTTAATTTGGGTAATTTGGGAGAAAGTAGATGAGAAAAATTTTGTGAATAATATCTGATAATTTCTTTAGTTGAGAGCATTTATTCTTCTTTCTGGTGTTTGACAATAAGCGATTGTGTTGGTAGACGTGTGTCTTTTCGCCGCAGACGTGTGTCTTTTCGCCGACAGGTGTGTCTTTTCGCCGCCGGCCTTACTGTGTCTGTATTGAGAAGTTAACTAGCTTTAAGGCCAAAAATAAAACAAGTGTTGTTGGTGTTCTTGTAACAGGCAGTTTTCAGGAGTGCAAAAGCTATTTTCCGGAATTCCCTCAGATTTTTGGAAAACATTTTATGCGACAAACTTTTTCCCTACAAGTTTTCTATAACGGATGATGTATCATATTTTCTTTTATCAAGTTGCCATAAACTTGAAAACAGAAAATTTGGTATTTGAAGTTTTTTAAAAAATAAACCATTTGACAAAAGTACGCTAGGCAGTGCAAGAATAATTATCAGCAGCCAGCTGGCTCAGTATTCGTGAGCATCTGTCTCACAGTTCTAAGGGTTAGCGTTGGGTGGGCCTAAAGCTGTTCTCTTTTCCAAAGACATGTATGTGGTGGCATGTATCATAATATTTATATAATGAGTATGCCGTGAGACTCACAATGTTGTCTGCTCAGTACTGCACATATATGCAAAATACCACGAATTGTATGGCAAAATGTGTTCATCCAAACACTGCAGTTAAATTTAAAAACAAAAGCTTGTTTGCACTTGCCTGGTATGAAGCAGGTGCCCTGCAGCATACTCGATTACCACAGTGTACAATTAATAAAGCACATAAATGAAATGCCTTTTTTGCCCAAACTTTCAAGTTAGTCAGGTACTCAACAACTATCACAAACAAAAACCGCGAAATTACTAGAAAGAGTTTGTTGATTTTATATATACTTAATGTGTTTTCTATTACATAATAAACCTTTATGTATACCCTCAATCACAAAAAATATGATTGCATTAGTATTGTTCAAAAATGTCGAAGCTTCTTTACCCAATTTTTTGAGATTCTGCTCAAATTTTTGACAAATCAAAATGTTTGGAGGAGTGCGTCCAGCCCAGCACACCCAGCTGCTACACCACTGTGATTAAATGCCCAAACTCATCACCACTCATTATTACTTACCTTGGTAGTTGGTGAGCCATATACCGAGTGGCCAACCATGCTTAATGTGTGCCTATAAGCCCGGACGTTGTCCATGTTAACACGCCCGGGGACCGATGCGCAATGCTATTGATCGTTATCGTGCATTTCGTGGAAGTAACGTCCCAACTTTTGCCATTAGATAAACCGGTCTTACTAACAGGATGCGTTGCAAATCAAGCATTGAACTTTTCCAATAAAAAAGCTTATGTTCTGTATATTCATCTGTCAGTAAATCGGTGGTATTTCAAATCCTCCCTGGCTAGCCATAAAACATTTCAACTGTTTTTCAGCTGCGCCAACAAAAAGAAACAAAGGCCAGTCTACAATGCGAGAGAAGAGGATCCACCACCGGATTATGTTACTGCTGTGTTAGATGATCAAATGTTGAGAAACTGACTACAGTGGTGAAAGAGACACATGCCATTTGATTTTAAGCCTTTTGAAGTCGGAATGCTTAAGGAAAGCAACCTGTAAGTAAAGCAACAAAAGGAAGCCTTAAATTTCCAGAATATTTAATTGCGACAATACTTACCTCAGTCGATCCCTTACAACGGAGCCGTTCGTTTATTGATAAAACACGAAGAGTTTGACTCTGGTGACTTTGCCAATAGGATTCCAAAAACTATGTTTTTCTATACCCCAGTGTATAGAAAAACATAAACATAGTCTATACCCCAGTGTCGATATGGAAGATAAGGTTTTGTTTTTGGCGAAATACGTGGCCAGTATATCCGTCTCCACGGTGCCTATGAAACCATAAGCAAACAAGACGATCACCGTTCAGGAAGAAGCTAATATGTTTGTTTTGATTTGGTGAGCTTGGTCATGAGATTAGCAGCAGGAAGAAATCTGTTGATGAAAAAGGTTTTATATCTACTTGATATCCGCTCAAAACAGAAACAAAAGTTGAGCTGCGTTTCGCTGCTTTTGAAGAAAGGATGCTTTTCGGTTTTGAAGTTGTTAAAGTTTAGCTGCATTTTTGCTGCGCGGTTGTTAAAGTTTCACTGTATGATCGCTTATCTGTGTGAACTATTATTTTGTCGCAAATAAGACATTGCACTTACACTTGCTGCGGCTGAGTATCTTTCAAGGTTGACTGAACTGAAACGAAGCACGTTAGTTTTATCATGCCTGCTCTGAAATTAGACTCGGTATCTCCACAAACTTCGATCCCATTTATTGAAGCCAACAGAATACATTTTTCTGAAGCATGGGCGTCAGAAGAGGTTCCTTGATTTTAAAATTGACGTTTTTCTTATTAACCTTGAGTGGAAAAATGTTTTTTTTGTTCTCTTGGTTTAGGGTTGGTTGGTAAAATGAAATATTACCACTCTTGGCCTCCACTGGAAAAATGCTTTTGAGCACCTCTAGAAAAATTCACTATGGGTCCCCTGCTCGGAGTACGATTTTTCACAGTTTTTTTACCTCGTGTTTGTTTCGAAACACATGTTATAGACGAACCATCACCGCACACGAAAACTCTACAAAACCCGTAAATCACTTTGCCGGATGTAATGGTAATTTGTTGATTACGGTGAAATACAGTTTTTTATTATTTTTGTTTATGTTACAAACACAAAAAAAAAACAATAAAATGTTGTGCGTTTAGCCCCTTACTGTAATAGTTTGGTTCGTGTGACTTAAGCTTTCAACTAGCTAGGGTGTTTATTGCATTCAGTAGGTCTGGGACCTACATATAACGCACAGTATAAGCCAGTGTTGATTTCAGTGACTTGGTTCGTTATCACGTTGTTTGATTGAAAAGCAACTTTCACTTTTCTGCTTGTATGTTTATCGAATACGGTTTCAACCCTTCCCAAATTCTTGAATTCTACTAGTTGTTTTTACAATTTCGTAACGTTCGTTTGTTTGTTTGGTTCACTTTCCGAATTTCTTGATGCAAAATTAAAAGTCGAAGGTGCTTCTCATAACAGAATTCAAACCGAGTTGATATTTCACAATATAGAAACGTGATTACCTCCTTTGTGCAGTACCGCAAGCCTAAAAACTTTGGGAACGACTAGGTTAAGAGGACTTTAGGTCAAGACACCTTAGTCTGCAGTAACGGTTACTTATGAATAAATGGAAAATGACATGTTTCATTTTCACTGAACCTGGTGTTGCATAGAGAATGGCGAGACCTTCAAGCGGCAAATGAGCAAAAAGTGTTTGGGGATACATCACAGTATCAAGGAGAAACAAACAAAAATTAAGAACTAAATAAACAGTAACACGAGTTATCAGCAGAGATTCCTCAGATAGCCAGACCATGTCACGCTAACGGTACATCTGACGTTCCAGGGACGTCAGGTGACACCGCACTTCCAGGTTAAATTTTAAATGCAAAGGTATCTGTATTGCGTTTGTCAGAAAATACATACAAATCGCATCTTATGATGTCTTCATTAACACTCTAGCCCAATCGGTCGGTGAATTGTGGCCGAATTGTTTCAATGCCACTGCAGTGACTTTTGCAGTCCTTAAAGGACATTTCACTCTCCGGGCACCGAATGCTTTGATTTTGCAAAAGCTGTAACACGATATAGGAAACGTATCCAAACTAAATAAAGAATATGAAATTACTAACTTATGCAACATGCAAAAATTCATTTAGAACGTTTCCACTTATGAAAGTCTTTTTGAGAATTTTTACGCTGATCCTTTTAGTGTTGTAACGTGACTATCAAGCTTTGTTTGTTACAAACCGCTTTCCTAATAACGTTGACTTGGGGCTACAACCAGGGTCGTTGAAAGAAAATCCAGTCCCGTAGGACACACCGCACTCTCAGGCCTGTTGATTTTGCTTAGTCAGGTGACAAGAGGCGGAAGACCTATTAGTTAGGTTAATGCTAGATCAGTCATCATTTCATTACGTTCGACAGAATGAATGCGTGTTGTACAAATTGATGGAAGTTACAGAAATTACGCAAACTGAAACTAAGTTATAATTTATTGGCTCCACAAGACTCATTTTGATCAAGGTGATGTGCTTTGTTTCAAACCTTAATTATGACAAGATGTAACGCAATTGGTAGGATGCAGGTATCACGGCAGAAGTCAAAAGCAAGTGCATTTTACGAAGCATCTTACGCAACTGGTCGTGCCTTCAGTTCTAAGTCTACCTACACATGGTTCAGGAGAAATTCTTTCCGGCATTTCAGCTCTTTGACCCGTAGGTCAAACATTTCTATCAGAAGAACACTTGAAAAAATTCGCAAATGCATATTCAATTCGTGAAAATGATTTTTAAAATATGAAACACTTCGGGCAAAGAATTTGCTTCGGAAAGAGTCACAGCTGTCTACATCGCTCGAATAATTTATTTCATTTATAGCTCCTTACAAAGACGCGCTTGATTGTTTATGCAAGTTGCTTCTAATAGCTGTAACTCTTCCGGTCACCAGCGCTTCATGGGAGAGAATGTTTTCAAAAATGAATTAGTGAAAGCATTTCTTAGAATCCCATGACCAGTTATCATGCAGGAGAGACATTTATGTTGTCCCCCCTACTGTTTTCCTTGGCCCCGCAGTGCCCCCCTCCATTTTTTTCATTCTAGAATCGCCACGCTGGTGTGCCGGAGACGTGGCCGCGGATCCGGAGTACCGGAGTCAACTCCGCCAGGTTTCTGCGTGTTTTTTGGACCCGGATCCGGAGCTGGAAAAAAAACTTTTGAAAAACCGTATCCGGAGTTACTTTTTATTTTCGGCAGTAACAGGAGACTGCATGGTAAGCAAAGAGGAAAAAGGGTTTAGGCGCGGTGTGATTTCTGGTTGCAGTGATGGTTTTCGGAGTTTGAACAGGAGTTGGATTTTAAAATTTTAAAAACTTTTCGATCTGCATCCGGATACAGGATCCGCAAATTTTAGAGCAGGAGCAGAGTCGGAGTCTGAAAATGTGCCTCCGGCCATCTCTGGCGTGCCGACATGCCCCATGGTTAGACCATGGCGATCATCTAGTCAACCAACCCCGTTTATTACTTATTGACACGTTTCAGAAAGGAACTGTTGCAAATAAAGTTTGTATAGTTTAGAAAAACAAACTAACACAGAATATAGTGAGGAGAAATTACAGTTAAATGCCTAAGTGCACAATAGAGTGGATCTAGTCTAATTGACGGAATTTGGTGTGGTCAGAAAAATGTTGAACACAGAACTGTATGAAAGAACAAAATATAATTGATCAGTACGAAAAAGAGATGTGTACAGTAGGGAATAACAAATACAAAATGCATAAAGAACAACAACTTGCATTATTCAAATTGCTAAAACCAACAATGACAACGTTTTGTTCCGCTCATAGTGAAATGCTACTAAACACATAATTATGTGTCTTTTTCTTGTAATAAATGTCTTATAAGTTGCGATTTAAAAGTAACGGTCGCAGAAGGCCCAATAGAGTCTGATATTAAGTAACACACTTTTGATCTGAGAAATGTAAGGGAACATATTCCTGAAGGTGAGTTAACTCTAGATAAAAACAATACAATAGAATTGCCTATACTCAGGGCCGCAACCAGCTGAAATTAGTTTCGGGTGGGGCGCAAAATGATTGTAAACATAGCAACTGAAAACGTATTGGCGCTTTCACAATGTTTTTTTGAAACTTTTTGGGGCGAGGCAATTGCCCGATTACCTCTCACCCTGGTTGCGGGCCTGCCTATACTGTTCGTTTGCCTGTACACTTGAAAATACTTCCTTTGTGTCAACGCTTGTGAGTGAATATCAAGCTTTCTTCTTCTAGGTGGGCGAATCCAGTCTGACGAGAAGTTCCATAATAATCGTAGAGTATTTTCTTTCCAAGGCGCTGAGATCTATTTCAGTCTTTCTTCGCAGAGTTTTCTTAACCATGCTTCTGAAAAGGCCGATCATCGGAATCGATTTCTTGAATTGGAAAAATGTCAGAGTCAGTTGAAATTTGATGTTGGGCATATAATCATCTCCCAACAACTATATTGATCGATTCATCAATCCTATTGTTTCAAATGACTCAGTTAATAAGCAGAAATTATGAAAACTAACATCATGCCATTGGAAGTAATCAGTTGCCAGTGGAAATTAGAAAAAATGAAAACACATTGGCGAAAGAACAGATCATTGTAAACAAAGATTGTCACTGTGGTTGGTGAAAGACCATGGAGGTCATTTAGCGACCAACCCCGATTGATTGATTTTATTGTTTCATGTGACTTAGCTTTAGCTCATAAGCAGAAACAGTTTTAAGCCACCACGTACAGATGTAACCAATTGTCAGTGGAAATTAGAAATAAATGAAATTAGAATGGCAAAAGAACACATCAATCCAAAAAAAGATCGACACTGTGTCACATAGGATTGGTGAAAGACCATAGCGGTCATCTGGTCAACCAACCTTGTTTAAAACACATTGACAAGTGTTAGAAAGTAACAGTTGAAAAAAATAAGCACAATATGCTTCAGCTGAACACCGAGGGACTCACTGCAAACAAGATCTCCGTCATTGAGCAGTTAGCCTATAAGAACAAGGCCTTCAACATCGTCCTGCAGGAGACCCACTGCACAACTGTAGACAGGCTAGTGATTCCCAACTTTTCACTAGCTGGGCCAGTCCAGGTATCACGGCCTTACCACGTTTGTCCACGAATGGTTGGAATGGTCACTGATCGATCAGTCTCCAGAACTATCAGAGACTGAGTGCTTGTACGTAGACGTCGCAGAATACAAGATCATTTACGTCTGCAATCCTTCACACTCGCGATTTACACCAACGGCCATCCCGACGTTCCCACAATCCAGCCTGTTTGTTGGCGACTTCAATTGCCAACATGCCAACTGGGGTTACACCAAAACATCCCCTGACGGTGAGAGCCTGGACTCCTGGGCAACATCCAACAACCTTGGACTGTTCTAGTCTATGACCAAAGGAAACAGCCAATTTCCTCTCTCACCGATGGAACGTCGGCACAAACCTGGACCTGGCCTTCGCGAGTTTCGGCCAGGAGAGCCGACTGCTGAACAGACGTGTGCTAGGGAAGTTCCCGAGGCCACAACATCGGCCCTACCTCATAACGCCACCAAGACTCAAGGTTCCTGCCCACAGCGGTCCGGTGAAGCGTTGAAACTTTCGCAAGGCTGATTGGAAGCACTTTTGCCTTCTCACAGGTGAAGGCGTTGATAGACTGCCGCCTCCGGACATATTAAATATTGAGAGGGCATACCAGGATTTTCGCGAGAACCCACTATTCGCGGCCAAACAATGTATTCCACCTGGCCGTCGGAAGAACTACGTGTCTTGCTGGGACAGAGTGGGAGACCCTCTATCGCTCCTTCATCTGAGCCCCAATGGGGACTGATTCTGATAGAGCCGCTTCGTCCCTACTATCTCGACTAAAGCACAAGAAGCAGGAGCGATGGGAGGAAGCCGTTAATACCATCGACTTCTCGCACTCTAACAGCAAGGCGTGGAGAACCATCAAGAAACTTACTGGTAGGTCTGGACGCTCCTCTTGCCTGTGCCCCGTCTTAGCAAACTCCATCGCCTCGCAACTCGTGAAAAAAAGCACAGTTAGAAAAGCAGATAAACACAAAAAACGGTGAGGAAAAGTTACAGAAGGAAAGAGCATGACTTTGTATTAGAGGGTGTGGATCTCTAGTCTCAGTCTGTGAGGGAATTTGGTGTGACCAACAAAGTATTAAACACAACAAGAACTAAGAATGTATTTGATAAAGTTGAAAAAAGTACGGAGTGTAAGTTCATCGGTGACATCTGGATTTGCACAAAGAAAAATAACAAATAAAAATAATACAAATACATAAAAACAATAACTTAATGTTTTTCAAGTTGCTGAAACCAGGAAAGACAGCATTGGGCTTGTCACGGAGTGGAATGTTTCGTAAACACATAATTGTGAATCGTTTACATATAACGGATGTTTTTTTTAAATTACTTACCTTTTGAAGGTAAAGTTTGCAGAAGAATAAGTGGAGTCTGCCATAGGTAACCACAATTTAAAAGTAGCTCTTCTAAGGGAACATATTCCTGAATATGAGCTAACGTTAGGTAAAAGCAGATTGTTAGATGTGGAAAGTCTTGTGGAGTGAGAATGAATGGAGCTTATTGGAATAAAATAGGCATCGAAGTGCTTTGGAAGCAATTTATTGTAATATAAGTGCATGAGTTTATCTACTAAGACTGTATAAAGTTGGGTAACGCTTTCCTTTGAAAGTTTATGAGAGGCTGAATGGTTGGGTTAGAAGCACGTCCCCAATCGAAGATCCAGTAAGCAATATAAGGATAAACAAATGAGTTACAGACAATCCTTCAGCCCAGATTGGGTTGTGTAATGCTTACGTTTGGATAAAACTCGATAAGCTCTTTATAGTCGCGTCTTAATCTTATTCACATGAAGTTTCCAGCAAGCAAATGGGATTGGTGAGGTTGCTATCTTTTGGAAGCTCAATTTTTCACATACAAAGCAATAACTGTACAATTTCTTAGTTTTTGCAAATATGCAGGCATTGCTGTTAACCCTCTTAAAAACGAAATCACGGTTCAATCGATAATATTTGATCTGCACTGAACTATGTGTAATGTCAACTAACAAATCAGAGTATAAAACCTGTTAAATTTGTTCACCTTTTCCAAAAATGGAACACCTGATAACAAAACTTTTTAATTTACCCCTTGAAAAGTGTTTACCTTTTAATCGGAAACGTTGCTCGTGCACGTTTTATAAAGATGATTGTATTCATTCATCACTTGGTATCGATAACAGTATGCGTCTTTTTTCTCATGTCTCTATCTTAAAATGCCAAAAGTGAAGCCGCAGGCTATATTGAGTTCTTGCTCAGAGAGGTTACTGCCATCATGCGATTTGATGCAACTGCCCACATAATATTGGCCGATACCTCCAGAGGTTGTTGGCGCCATATGTCGTTTGCTGTAGTCTACTTCATTCGCTGATTACCTGGTCTATTCGCTTCAGTTGCAGCCAATACGTTAGTTATTTTCCGCGATTGTTATTGGGATTTGAATTGCACAGTGAAAGCACTGATCACAAGCGCACAAACGTTATTGAAGGTAAGCACATTCATCTGAAGTAGTACTGATATTGTCATATTTGAAGCTGCAGTGTGCTATCCGTGATGCAACCTTGCTTCTTCAAATTTCACTGTGATTTCTTTGAAGCTATAGTCGCTCCTCTGATTTCGCTATCTAGGAACATTGTGTTTTTCTTTCTTGCTACTGGGTAATTCGTTGTTGCTACAACGTGCTGAGTTGCGAGCTGCTACAAACACTTTAACAGCTGATTTCTACTGCAGATATTGCGCAAATATTGAACGTTTTCTTGAGGGACATTTATAAATGTAACTTTACTGAAGCAAGCATGTTCTCCTCTGATTCTAGTTTCTTATAGTCTGTACGTTTAATAATAAGAAAAACACAATGTTCCTAGATGCTTGCAAAACTGAACTTATTAAATGGATAAAGCGCTTTTCTAGATATTTTCTCTTCGTGCCGTAGAGCGTTTCTAGGGAGAAAATCACCAGTAGCCCGAATAAAGCTCATTTCAGTTGTTCAAGGGATTTTTGATATGGATTTGGATATGAAGCATGATTAGATCCAATTAGAAATTCAATAAATCTAAAAATAGTGCATTAAAGATTTTACTTCAGCTTACATCAAGTGGATCTGGGGGCCTTAGAAAAACGTGTGGTTCTAACGTAACAAACACTTTTTTAAAATAAACATAAAAAATTGATAATCACTGACATACGTTTAGGAAGTGAAGGTTGTTAACTAGAAAAATATCTTTTTGAAAATGGAAAATGAACTGCATTTGTAACAAATTCAAAAGTTTGTGAAAACCAACTTACCGGTTTAGAAAACATGAAAACCACTTCATATTCATGGTATGGTACAGACTACTAATAACTGTTTACATTAGTAGTCATTTTTTAAAAAAAGTAATCTCACTTATGGCGAGACAACATAGAAAAAGACTCAGCCGAAAGAAAAACTACATTTCAATTGGGAGAAAAAATGAGAGCAGAAATTCTAAAATTTGAACAAAAAATTGCAAATTGGAAGATAGCTTAGATTTACAAAAATAGCAGATCAGAAACGTTTTAAAAGAGTTGAGCTTGACATAAATATCTCCGACTGTCTGATTCCGAATAAAATTTACAAAATTCAAGTAGGACCTCGGAAAAATATCACAGAAAATGACAAAAAAATGAGAGCAAAATTTCGTGTATCAAAATTATAGGAAATGACAACAGCACAAGACAAGAAATTAGGAAATTGTGCACCTGCTGAAAGTACGAAAGCCGCGGAAGCGCATACGAAACCTTGCAGAAAGTACATGATGACACAGAAAATGGTGCTTTTGATTCGTGCACAAACGCGTGCTTAATTCATTTTTTAGAGTTAGTCGTGCTTCACATAACGAAACTGTGTCACTTGTCTGAAAGCACTATTCAAATTTCTGAAAGTCATTCATTTTAATCCTTGAAAAAATATTTTAATAACTCTTGAAAAAAAACTGAAACGTTCTTGAAAAGAGTAAGAGATGATGATGTGCAATAGACAAAATATATACTCTGGTAGAATCGTACTGTCTGATTCTTGGCTGTTAAAGGATTCTTTTAGATAAACAGTACTTGAAAATATTCGATATTTTTCAGAAATTATTTTCCATATACAGTCTGTGACAAACGTTTGGAAACACTTCTCAAAAACAGAAAGAATTTAGCTTTGATTGCTCATATTTCGATCAGTAATCGGCATTGCAGAGTCATACTGCACAATTATGTTGCTGGGTTAATGCAGAATCTCCGTATGACAATGTCGTTTCATTGCCAGCTAAATGCATTGTTTGCAGGAACACTTTTTTGGTAAAATTACCCGAATTCATAAATCAAAAATGTGGAAAATAAGCTCAAATCGTAACTTGAAGTAAATTAAAGCTTTCTGCACGTCAAATTGCGAATAAAATAAAGGTTAGTAAACAGCTGTGCACAACGCAATCATGAAATGCCATAATGAAGGTGTTTTCAAAGACAGAAAAAGGGGTCGCCGACCAAAGGCTTCCAACAATAGGGAATAGCGCCTTATTCGTACGGTGGTCACTCACTCTCCAACGAGTTCCTCCAAACAAATTCAGGCTGAAGTGATGGAAACTAGCACAGTAATCAGTACCAAAACAGTTGGACGCAGGTATATCTGGAATTTGGCTTCAAATCGTGCAAACAAGCCAGGAAACCATGCTCGACTCAGGGGATGAAGAAGAAACGTTTGGACCTCGTAGGGATACATGCTAGCTGGGACACAGAGATGTGGAAAAAGATGCTTTTTTCGGAAGTATCTTCTGTACAGCAGCTTTCTGTTCGACGGTATCAGTTTTGGAGGTTTGTTGGAACATGCTAGGAGGACAAACACGAAACACCCCTACCCAAATGATTTGGGGAGGAATGTCGTTCAGAACTTTGCCGTTTACTGTCATTAACCATCACCAATGGTGACAAGTGTGTTAATTTGGAAACGAGCAAGCCTAGGCTCCACATGAGAGACCACAACTCCACCAATGGTGTTCCATGCCGTAGAATCAAAGTGATGAAGAGATGGTTTGAGCAAAAAACTATCCAAAGGTTGGAGTGGTCAGGATAACAGGCCCGATGTGAATCCGATAGAAGACTTATGGTATCTTATAAAGAACAAAATTTCAGAAAAGCAGCCCTCAAGCCCTGATACACTTTCAACAACAATTAAAGATGTTTCGGTAAGCGAAATCTCTCCAGATTATTGCTACAAACTGATTGACAGCATGCCATTTCGCCTGCAAAAGGCAAGGGAGTCACACAAAATATTAATTATAAAATCTTTTTTTCAATGCTATGCAAGGTTGTTACGTTTTTGATTACGCAAATTACTTACAAAAACAACAAAAAATTGTGTGAATACAAGCGGTGAAACAAAAGTTTTGACGGCTTGCACAAGGAATAATCACCAAAGGAGAAGTGTCATTAAACTTTTGTCACAGAGTGTGTATTAAACTTTTCAGCAAAATAGAAACAATGAAAAACATTTTTCCTTTAAACAACGGAATTACAAAAAGATACCAACGGTATGAATGAGGTTTCAGACATTGCGTTAGCTGGAATGTTGTTGTGGATGCATAGTCTTGATACATATCGAAATCAAACCATTTTTGAAGTGGTCTTTCCTTTTTAAATAAAGTGTTTCTTCAGGCACCGCATTGGAGTTGGCATGATCATCGCCGTTAAAATCTTTCAAAAGAATACTGATGAAAGGCGCAACACATCTATGTTTGTTCTTATGTTTAGGTGAGCATTCGAAATTGCATCAAGGAGAATTTTTGTTTTAAACCGCTTTGTAATTCACATTAGGTAGTTGTCAGTCATGGGAAATACTAACTGCGTTTTCATCATATTTTTATATGATTAACAAGTGTTTTGAATCCTTTATAATTTGTTTTCAATTGAAGGTTACTAAATGTTAAAAGGTTTCTAATGTTTTTTGACTACAATTGAATAAACGTAATTCTTTTACCTTTTATGCCAACAGTATTGGCGCTTTTGCTTTGCAGTTTCTACCTGTGTGCAAGGAAACAAAATAGCTTGTACACATTCGGTGTTTCACTTCAACGACATTAGTGTTCTATCTGCAAATCGAATAAGTAGCTACGGAACGAACATATGCAATTTCACACTAGTGGATGATCGTGCAAACACCGACAATAACTTTGTGCTTTTGAGCTACGATGCCCATCTCCCTATTAGTGACTCGTTAATCCTACCAGACGGTAAGATTCTACTATTTCACAACAAACCTTTTATAATTTTTTATCACGTTTTGACAAATTCACACCGACAAAGTATATTTTCTAACACCCATTTGGCACAAAATATTTGGAATTACAAAATATTCCAATTCAGTTAAAGTAAATTCCTACTTCATTCTTGTTTAAACATTGTTTTCAGTAACATAGACGGTTGTGTTGAGTTTCTTGAAAATTCACTTTGTTTTTCCGTACTATTTTCGCCCATTGTTAATGTTTTTCAATGCTGAATTTCTGAAAACCTTAGATGTTTTTCAGGAACCATCCGTAATCAACACAAGTACTTTGACAGTACTTGGTGCGGTGCTTTTTCAAACCCAATGAAGCCGATCATTTCGTCCACTTCTATTAATAAAAGTTTGTTGTGGCCTCCAGTCGTAACGATTGATGGTTACTTCAACAGTTTCAATCTATTTTATAAGTACGTTTCTCCTCAAAGTACGGACATCAAGCATTGCTCAGGTAAACAAGAAAGGTTTGATCTAATGTGTATTGAAAAAGAGCAAACATACAAATCAATATCCTATTTCTGGCTGTCTAAAACTGACCGAAAAGCAACCTAGTGCATATTTTAAGGATCTCAACAAGTTGGACATCACAAGTTATGAAAAGTGTCTTTCTTTGTGTTGGTAGCACGCAAATAGTGCTATCTGCCAAAGTAGGACGACACTTTTCATAACTGAACAAAAATCACTTCTTTTGTGCAAAATCTATTAAAGATCGTCACAACTGCGCCTAGTTCAAGTGCGTTTTAACCACCGGTTACTGTCTAGAAACTTTACAGCTTTTCAATGCTGCTGCGACCGGCCCTCATGCTAAATCACGTGACTCATTGCTTTAACCGAACCGTGACCGCCAAGCTTATTTCTTTTGAGATTGTCTTCAACGAATCTTGCAACGTCATCAGCGCAAGCAGCGAAAATCTTGCATAACAAGAGTCATGAAAAAAATTGTGTTTTGTAGCAAAGACAATGCTCCTGAGAGTGCTGTTCATCCGCAAATCATTTGTGTAGAGAATATTGAACTCAATGCTACTTTACAAACAGTAAAGTATGCACCAACAGGCAGGGCCTACGAGAGGGTGGTAAATAGGCAAATCGTATCCGGGCCCGGTATGTACTGGGGTCCGAGAAGATGAAAGTACGCACGCTAACTTTTTTTTATCAAGCCCAAAATTACTAGTGGGAGCCACTTGCCAGTATAACAATTTAATTTACTTCTAAATCTTGACACGGTGGCTGTTTTATCTGTATTCTACTTGCTATACAAGCAAGCTATGGCCCCGGTATTGGTGTTGCTACACCCTGGTAAAATGTCTCTCACAACCCCTGCCAATAGGTTTTAACAATACTTTGCGTCTGTCACGAGAATGATGTTATTAACCAAAGCAACCGTCATTGAAAGTCTTCTGTTTGACTTAGATGAATGAATTCCGTAACAGTAAGTTCCTTTTTGCTATTTTTTGTGCAAAATTTTAGTGCAAAAATTTGATGTATTTTGTAATATCGTAAAAAATAGCAAGATATCAACGAGAAGCATTTTAATTTGGCCCGATGTTTTTTGATTTACTTTTCAAACTTTGACCCAGTCAGTGTGTGAATGGATGTTAGCTACCAAACAGTTTTCTACCCCTATAAAGGACACCTACGTAGTTTATTAGTTCTGATCGCAAAACGCTTGTGCAGGAAGGCCGCTTATGTGCTTGCAAATAATGTCTTTCAATAAAAAAGATCGCTCGGCTAAAAGAGATCTTTCCTATTGTGTGAAGAATTTAAAGTAACCACTTGAAATAAAAAATGTACAAAATCTCTTCCCGTGAACGTTGCAGCCTCTCATTTCGTGACGATATTTATGCTCTCAGTTTTTCCGCAAGGCCAAGTATGAGGCGAGTTAGCTACCTATTTATTGTATAAGTTTCATAAAGGTACTCCAAACTCTTTGCTTTAATTTGCTATTTTCAGACGCCATGTCAGTCGTTTCGGTCAAAAGAGGCGCTTGCTACTGGTCTGATTCTTGCTACAAGCCTTGTCGAACCTGCGCACCATGCCCGCCTCGATCCTATTCTGACCAGTGCTCAAGTGAGCTTATTGTTTTTTAACAAACATTGAATGTCGTTTCATCATGTGCTAATCCGTTTAAGTATGCACTCGCATGCAGTTCAGGTCCGTAGCAGGTTTTAAGATTTGAGTGTCGGGGAATAATTTTTAGGGAGGCAAGGTTTTGTATCTTATTATATGTTTGAAACAAATTTTTCTGGACACAACACAGTTTGGGGGGCACAACAATATTTGGGTGGGCACTACCCTCGAATACTCTCCGTGTATACCGGCCTTCTGCTGTGTAAAACAAATATTCTCATCCTTAGAAAATGTTTGTTGAACGAAGCGCAAAAAACGACGCAAGTACCGATCACTCAAAATTTTTGTTGTCACGGTTCGCAAAGTGAAAGCTTTGAAGCAAAACATTTAAGCAAAATTTCTACAGATGTGTGGGCTACTTTACATTAATGTCCGACTACTTTCACCTTGTGTTTTGCAGGCCTCTTTGTTTACCTCAAGGTTGGTTTTCCTATGCTTGGGGGATCTTGCATATGCTTAATTGGAGTACTTCTATATTTTTGGTAAGCTTTGACTAATTATTAAGAGATTTTTGTATCGTAACGTTTCGTGATTCTATACTTTTAGTCTTGTCTCAGTAAGCATCGGTGAAACTAAGCAGTCGAGGACATTAACACAAAGACACGAAAAACAGATTTGAAGATTTCAATTGCAAACTAAATTGAAAAACTGTACGACTGTATCCTGACCAGGACCGGATTAATCATTTGGCAAACCGGGCAAATGCTCGGGGCCTCGTGCTTGAATATCAAAACACTTCTTTTTCTGGTTTTTCATGTTTTTAGGCTGTTCAACGTGCGTCAAATTTGTAGAGTTTGTTGATGACTGCGTTCAGTCTAATAGTTAAGGAAACTGACAACTTGGGCATTTATCGATTTTGAGTTACTTAAAAGAATTGAAGCAAACAGCATCACGCTTTACGGGCTCCCATTCAGTGATTTCAAATAAACACAGATTACACACCAAAAAAAACAATATTCGCACAATAAAAACCCAGAAAGCTTGCGTTACGAACAAAAACATATGAGTGTGCTTATTTGATTTGAAACGATAATCGAATACTGATTTAATTATAGACTTCCAAATTTTCTTCTGCAGGCAAACCTTAACGTTTGGACGACCTTTTTGTTGCTCAACACGTTTTTCATAACCAGTGGTGTGTTTAAGGGGAGGCGAGCGAGGCACTTGCCTCAGACCCCCCATTTTTGGGATCCCTTTAAGGTGTTATGCGCATAAATTTTTCATATTTTTGGTGAAAAACGCATTATTTACTCATGTAATGTGCTACAAAGCAGGACATAAGCAAGTACTCTGCTTCCAAAGGGGCCCCCTTTCAGAAACTGCAATGTGCAGGTATTTTGCTTTCAAAGGGGCCCCCAAACGCCACTGAAATGTGTAAGTACTCTGCTTTCAAACTTCATTGCAGGGCCCCTAAAAATGTAGCGTGTAAGTGCTCTGCTTTCAAAGGGGCGCCTGACAGCAACTGTAATGTGTAAGTAGCTTGCTTTCACAGGGGCCCCAAACAGCAATTGTAATGTGGAAGTATCTTGATTTCAAAGGGGCCACAACAGTAACCGTAATGCAAAATTGTTTGCTTTCAAAGGGGACCCCAACAGCAACTGTGATGTCTAAGTACCATGCTTCCAAAGGGGCCCACAACAGCAATTGTCATGTGTAAGTACCTTACTTTCAAAGGGTCCCCAAAAGCAACTGCAATGTGTAAGTACCACCAGCGTACGGAGGAGGGAGGCCACTGTGCCATGCCCACCCTCTCAGACCCTAAAAATAATAAATGTAAAAAAAGTATTGTCTAAAATTTGCTTCCAGAATGCACAAAAATGCATATTTTTAGGTGTAATTTTGCAAACATTTCCCGGGGGCATGCCCCCGGACCCCCTTCCCATAAAGTTGATTTGTGACGTCACACGATTGTGACGAAACTTGCTCCCCCCTCGGAAATTTTCTGCGTACGCCACTGGTAAGTACTATGCTTTCAAAGGGGCCCGCAACAGTAAGTGAAATGGATAAGAACCTTGCTTTCAAAGGGGCCACCGACAGCAACTGCAATATGAAAGTATTATTCTTTGAAAGGGGCCCAAACAGCAACTTTATTGTGTAAGTACTATACTTTCAAAGGGGTCCCACTACCATCACCAATGTGCAAATAAAAAAAAGCTTCAAACCAACTTCTACATCTAAAAATAGTGGGGCAAAATTTCCTCCAAAAAGTTCTGAAAAGACTCAAACATTTATACCAAATGATAACTTTTACACCGAATGATGATTGTTAGAGATTGGAGTGTTTGGTGTATTGATAATTTTATGAAAATGCCACATTTGAACAGAAAGTATCCAAGTGGAGCAGCATAAAGAAGGATGAAATTTAAAGCAAATTTAGTGTTTTAAATCTTCTTGGTTGTTGTTTATGGTTTCATGCATTCACATAAAGATTTGTATGTGAGTTTA
>Ga0210059_1003695_pt1 | contig 24602 bp, 10 predicted proteins | sample Ectturendosymbi2_FD_188042 | JGI IMG/M metagenome (GOLD analysis project Ga0210059, IMG submission 188042) | Ecteinascidia turbinata endosymbiont from Florida, USA - Sample 2 (SPAdes) (version 2) | ecosystem: Host-associated > Tunicates > Ascidians > Unclassified | place: Key West, Florida...
ACGCCGCATTCAAGAATGCCTTCGACAGAACGGTGGACATCTGGAGCATGTACTCTAGGACTCTTCTTGACATATTATTTCTGATTTGAGGACAAACAGTTGCAGATTATAAAATGTTATCTTTTCACCTTTCAATAAATGTAATCATCATTGTGGTATCATTTAAACTCCTGGATTTGTGCCCAATCGCTTTGTTTCAACAATTGTGAAACACCCTGTAATCTGCTAAGTAAGTAAATATAATATTTTTACTCAATTTCACCAATCTGACAGGTATATCATAAGGGTCAGTAGACTTTTTGTCATCAAGTAAGTTAATAAGCTTCAGTATTTCTTCTGAACAAGTTGGAGTTATGAACATTGAAGAACAGATTTGTGGAGAAGGAGGTAAATAAGTATCAGTTACAGTGGGAGGTATGGCTCTGGCAAGTGATGGACCAACTGACGTAAAAAATTGATTTAAAACTTGAGCAACAGATTGGTTATGTGGAAGAGAGGAAGCACCAGGGACAGTTTTTTGAATAATTGGAATGGAATTGGAATTGTCAGCAGAGTTTTTGCCAATTACTTTATTGATTGTTTTCCAAGTTTCTCTTGGAGTGTTGGAGTTCTCGAACAGCTGGGTTTTGTAGAAATTGAGTTTAGCCTTCTTTTTCAAGTGAGTTAATATGTTGTTAAACTTTCTGTATTTTTGAAACTCGGAAGCAATGCCACTATTCATAGCTTTTTTATAAAGTTTGTTTTTAGTTTTAATAGAATTCAGCAAACCTTTTGTTATCCAAGGTTTTGATGCCAGCTTGGTCAATTTCCTACTTAATTTGATTAATGGTGCATTGTGGTCCACAGAGGATTTGAATATTTTAAAAAAGTTGTTGAATTCTTCATTTGGATTCTCAGGGTTACTGGTAAAATTTTCTTCCAAGTTTGTTGACAGGTGCATAGCAAACTTTTCTGGGTGGAATTGTTTGTAACATCTTTTCCATTTAGTTAACTTATTTTGTTTAGGTACTATTTTAGCTAGAAGAAAGATAGGATGGTGATCACTGATATCATATTGTAATACACCAGGCTGTAGTTCATGCACAAAGTCATTACAATATATGTGGTCAAGTAGTGAGGGTTTTTGATGTAACATAAATCTTGTAGGTAGGGTAATCATCTGATGGGCACCTACAGACTGGATGTTATTTATAAACCGTTTGTCCACAGTGTTATTAGATAAAGCATTAATATTAAAATCGCCAAGCAGGTAAAAAGTTTTTCTTTCCATATTTAAAACATTTATACTATTTTCCAAGATTTCTCCAAAATGCTTTTATTGTTATTAGGATGGGAGTATAATGCACCCACTAAAAAAGACGTATTGTTAACATCTGTTACTTCTACCCATATATGTTCAATGTGGTCATTGTGTAAGTCCAAATCAGATCTGATTTTATAGATCAAATTTATTTTGACATATATCCCTACACCACCTGCCTGTCTTAATGAGTTTTTATTAACGAAGGTATATCCAGGTAATTGTGTGTCATTATAATTGCTGTTATTGTTAAGTTTAGTTTCACTAATGGCAATAATGTCTGGAGTAATTACTATATCTGTCAAAAGTTCATAAATTTGATATATTCTTTGATAGACTCCTAGTATGAAGGTGAATAATAAACATTTGTCTACCTTTAGAAGATCTCGATAATAAATTATTTAGATCTTGTACTCCATACATATTACACGCTTCTAAGTTTGGAAAATTTTGGTTAGAATTGGCGCAATTAAAATCTATTATATTGGTTTCAGCCATAGTTGTATGTAATTGAGAATGCAATTGAAGTCCGATATTCCAGCCACAATACTTCTGTGCCGGTACATTCTAAATCCAGTCTATGCTGGCAAAATAATGTTACATTGAACGTAGGCCAAAAACTCCGCCTCCATGGCGATTCGGTTTGAAGCCCAATAGAGAATAAAAACCAGGAAGACGTAGTTTATTTAAAACAGAAGATTTTAGCCAGGTTTCGGTAACACAAATAATGTCAAACTCATAAATATAAGAAACTGTACCTAATACCGCGAACTTTAGTGACGAGATACAAACGAAAATACTGTAATCATTTAAATGGCAGATTGTTGGACAATTACACATTGCTATGGACTAGCTCACCGTCAGCAAAGACTGTAGTCTGCGTCGATAATTTTCCATTGGATTCGCTTTGCTTGCTTGTAGAGTTTATTTGCAATTTTGAGGAGAGTACGTCGTTGAATCTGCATTGCCAATGGAAGATGCTTTGTTATGCTGCATTTAAACTGTCTGACATGGGAAGCTAGGTTGAAGATAGAGTTCCGGTCTTTCATGGTCACGAATTTCACAACAGTGGTGCAATCGGTGGTGCAGTAACAGAAGATGAAGTAATGGCAGACGTTTTCCGTGGAAGGCGATGACGTTCAAGAAAATGATTCGGTCGAGATTTGAGGCAGAAAAGTGCAATTTTTCAGAAATAAATGTGCGAATAATCTTCTCTGAAGTTTCGCTTTTTTCATTCATAGGAATACCATGGAACAGCAAGTTAAACTCTTTCGAACGAAGTTCATGCATGATTGCTGCTTTGCGATTCTCCGTTGCTTGTAGTTGGAGTTCAGTTTCTAGACTCGCCAGTTTGCTTTCTAGGTTCTCGATTTTCTCATGAGCAACTTCTGAGCTTGTTTAGACAGCTGTGATACGTAGATTCAGGCTGGACTCAATCTGCGCAAGGCGCCGCTGAACTGATTGGAGTAATTGGAATACTTCATTCAGCGTGGGTTCACTTTGTGCATTCTGCGAAATCGGATTTCTTGAATGCCTGAAGGTGACATTCTCCATGACACTGCAGGCGACTGCTCTGACAAGGAGCTCCTTACGGGTCGGCTGCCTGGACGGAATGGGACGACAGATTACTTAACACATATTTGCGTGACTAATATTTGTCAGTGGCACAAAACTACTTACAAAAACTTTGAAGGCTAACCACAGAGGAAAAGAATCAAACCAAGTTCTGACACATGACGTTCACAAAAAAACGCCACGTCCAACTACGAACTAAATTCGCAATCACGTTTTGAAGACATTCAAGCTCTAGAAGGGAATAAAAGGGAGTCAAAGCAGCAACTACACCAACTAAGGGTCGCTACGACTTTCTCTTGGCAAAGCTGTTTCTGTTGGCAGTTGCTTCAGTTGAGGCTTTTTGAATTCAAGGTTCGGTTTTGCGTACCCAACCACTTGCAAAACAATCAGTGGGCAATTCGGGACCCAATTTTTCGTTTCTTGACGTAAAGTATGCATCAATAAACCCAATCTCAAGAACGAACTCTGGAGTCACAAGTGCCTTGCTAAAACTTAGCGATACCCGATTTAAAAGAAACAGTTCGATTGCTCGTTGAGAACTATTTTCACGGACGCTAAATCGTGGAAATCCAAATGTACATGGCCCTGAAGCCTTACGTCACAGCCCGGATAAACGATTTCAGTGACAGCATGGCAGAGTCCAGCGGCAATCTTGCAAACACAAACAACTCTACAAATTTTGGGCATATTAAGTGTTACGTCACCGGGAAAACATGCATCCCAGCGAAGACGCGGCGAAAATGCACAATTAAATCGGATGTAAGTGCGCTCGTGACGACAAACCTGATTAGACTAAAATTGTTTCCTTGGCGAGCAACGCAGCTGGAGAACCGAGATCTGCTAAAATAAGTATGTTGCATTGTAATCAGTCACTGCACTGGCAAGCAATTGCTCCATCGGATCTACACGAATCAGGAAAGACTAGTACAAATGTGATAGGACACCTCGTATCTCAAAAGACACGGGATACTTCCAAGATAAACGCTCCAATCTCAAACAAATCCTTACATAAGCTATAACGTCAGTATGTCAACAATGAAGTGTCCACTAAGCGAGAAAGCATATGGAAGTACCGTTAAGCAACCACAACTAAAAATCTTAAACTCATAAGAATCCATTAGGCTAATTTGAAACGCAACTTGCGATGACGTTTTCACTGACGTGCGGCGATTCAGTTCAAGTTAAAACGCAAGCGACAACCTTTCAATTATAACACACTTGGTGAAGATAAACCGGGCTAAATGATTTATTTATACCGCAAATTGCGGTGGCTTTCTAACGAAAGGAGATCTTAATTGTCATCAATGAAGGGGTGAAGACCAAAACAGAATTATGCTGGATGTTTTCGACGTTTCACTTTCCTTTTTACAAGCGGTGCGTTTCAAATTACTTGACTCATCTGATAGTTTCAATTTTAGCCGTAGGACCCTGAAGAGCAGTAAGTAGTCAAGTTTTCGTACGGATGTTCGGGTTTTACCAAAAAAGCACAATGAAATTCTAGCAGTTTCGTAGTTGCTGCAAATAGTAACATCTTCGACATGAGATTCGCTGTAGTTGGGTGAGATTGGTAGAAGATATTTATAACATATACTTCAAAAACAAAAATAAATAATAAATTATACAAATCCATTTGATACGACAAAACATTTCTCTACTAACAACACTCTGTCTTCAGTTGATAACTATGCTGAGGTCATTTTATAATTGAACGAATGAAATGCACTGGCGGACATTGAAGGTATTGCCCATGTACTGAGCACCAATAATGCTCCTGCAAGACCTGATCTGGTCTAGGAGTTGTGCGTAATCCAAGACTAGACGATTCACAAAATGAGGGCGCAGTGTGGCAAGGAAACCATTGAGATTACAAATGGACCAGCTGCTTTTTTCGTGAAAAGCATCATTTCTCCGCTGACCACCATCACCATTTGCGACCCTTAAAAAGTTCCTAATTCAACATAATTTCATCCTTGAATTTGACAGGGAACACTGTAAAATTGCACTATCAAAAAACTTCTCATATGAACGACAAAATCCATGGGCCAAAACATGCTAATGCAAATCCGCTTTAACCACACGAACTTTACACGAACTTTCACGAAGTACAATTCAGCGGTTGTGCACCGTCACAATGATCACTCGAGCGGCACTGCTGATTCGCAAATGTCTATTTGGGCTAGCTGTGTACCTAGTAGTACTTCGCTTTGGTACAGAGATGGGCTTACTGCTTTGATGCGATTCACAGCATTAGGAGCTACAGATATTTGAAAACGATTGCAAAATCGTCGGAATTCGAGCACAGTATTAGATTGTTCTCATCAACGCACTATCGCTATTTCATCAAAAAAATGATCTATTCTTAATATCACGTCGTTACCGCGCAACCACACGACATAATACAACATAGTAAAAACGATTCAGGCATCCCCCAGCAAATGGTGCACTGCATATTCACTACCTTTCTGCGACGAAATCGTCTTCATCATCAGCAGCGTGACTTTGCAGTTCAACTCACCTCAGAACGGATTTTAACGATTTATTCCTGTGTCAAAGCACATTATCCTCATGTGTATAAGACAAAATAAGCAAGCAACGCAACTGCAGTTAAACCATGCAATAGCTCGGTCGAAATATGGCGTGGCCACGTCTCAGCAATATAACTTTATTTGCGCAACGTCAATGAGCAAATCCCGACTAAGCAGCCCAGCAAGCTGAAGTGCCCGGCCACCTAAAAAAACAGCCATTCCGGAATAGAAAACGTATGCGCAACTGTGATAATGTCCAGCAAGATCGCCCTATTAACGTTGCTACAGGTCATTGCAGTGGCGAACTGCGCATCAATAATGCTCATCATGACAGCACAAAAGTCAAAAAATTAATGAGGAACTGAGGAAGAAAATCGCACTTGATGTGGACGAACAATTCGACGCATTTTTCTCACAAAACCGTTGCCAAAGTTTATGGGGCATGCACTGGATCTTTTTGGGACAACTATTTCCGATGGGCGCACTGGAAGGAGAGAAAGAATTAACCTGGGCAATGAGTAAAGAAAGCCATCGCACACAACCTCAAAGTGGAGACTAGAATCCGCTTAATTGATCAGAATCATGAATATCGAAATAAACACAAACCAGTTTGCACAAGCAAATGCCAGACACCTCACGCAAATTGCAAATTATGAAGATGGAAGTACCTTTTCCCCAAGGGAAAACAGCAGCCACTGAAGCACCATTCTTGCCACAGTGCCAGTTATAGGTCTAACAAGTGTAATTAGACGCCGTGGAAATTCCACGCAATAACAAACAGGGCATTTAGATAGAGCGATAGAAACACAATCAGCAGCGTAAAGCTGACAACCACGGATGGAATATACGAAACTCACGCATACACAGAACCCACTGCACGTATCACCAAAGGGCCAAAAGCATCGCGCTGACAGTAAATGCATCCATCCGAAAAAAATCAAGGTGAGCGCAACTGCCGAGGTAAAAGATTAAAGCCCAAATGTTAGCAATCGTTTGTTGACTGCAACTGATCAGATATTGATCTCTGTTGCAACCATCACTAGAAAAGAATTTGTTTCGTAGAATGAGAACACACTAGGCACAACAAAAAAAAGTGAATCAGAGTATACATTACCAGCCGCACATAAGTAAATGCTTCGACGTTGTGAGACGTTAGACCAATAGCAGCATGTTTTGGGCAGCAACACACCATTAAGCATAATATTTGCTCTACCTACAAAGCGATGCAAAGAAGCATCGCAAGCAAATATAATTTACTTCAATTCCCGGTCATATTTACCTCAAAACACTTTATTGAAAAGAGCTATACCGCAATGCCTGCAACAGTGATGAAGTGCGTGTATTTAAAAGAAGAAACATTATACGGCATGGGCTAGAGTTCATGGAACAGCAATTAATGGGGTGGCCTCTGGTTGACACAAACGACAGACTGCGTCACCATCCAGAATATTAACCTAATAACAACGTGCAAAAGTCACGGTAAGTTCAGCCTTTGTGTAACTGAAAGGAAATTTCGCTACGTTCCATACGACAATATCTCCAAAAAACGCGGCAAGAAGACACTGTAATCCTCAAGTAGTACACTTTATTCTTCGAGCGAAAGGCACAACCACTGTCTAGTTGATTTTGCGTTCCTGTTTCAACATCACAAACACACTTAATTGGAAAGTGAATCACACAAACGTTTGCACGTAATTTCATCAACAGTGAAACTGCTTAATCTGATTTAATCAGTCAATTTTTCAAATCAGTGTATTTGGACTAAGAACATCTTCAATTGTTCCACCATCTCTCTAAAAATAGTAATACAACCTGCATTAATTTACACCAATGAGTAAGATAACAGTGCAGAAAGATAAAAACAGGCAGAATGACTTAAGTGTTAATCATACTTGCCGCAACCATAAACTGATAATACCAAGATTTTTTGCTTTGAAATGGACTTCCATTTCATGGCACTATGGCAGCACGTAGTTTTCACAATTATCTTCTTTGGTCAACATGGTTGTGTTCTGATATATCACAAAAGCATTCGGCATTTCCAAACATACAGCTATTGCCCGAAACCACAAACTCTAGTATGTTCCAGCTGCTGCGAAAATTACAGCAAGCTGCTACAGCCACTCAACTGGCAGCTCGTGGCAACATCCACGCCGTCAGTTCTTCAGTGAGGTTGGTTATCTTACCAAAACTCGCTTTGTTTAAAGAAGTGGCCATGGCACATTACGCTCATCGCGCAAAAGCAGAGTAAATCCATCGCATGACTACATGTTAAGCCAACGCAACAAAACACGAAGCACACTGCTTCATCTGAAATATGCGCCCGAATTCAAAACACTGGTAGGGCACGTACCTGACAGATAAAAGTACCAGGACAAACAGTGACATATTTACACAGCTTTCTGCTTCAGCACAGCTTCACAATCTCAATCCGCTTACCACACGACACTTCGCAAAGCAGGCTAAGCAGAGAATATTATTTCTTATATTTCAGTATGGTTCAATCAACGACGCTGTGGTGCAGAAAATAAACTGCGCATATACGGAAAACTGAGTCGCACACCGCCGTGGAAACTTGAGCAGTGATGCTTGCTTGCTGCGCGAAAAGCAATAAATATCAGTTTTCACTGTCTGCCTACGCTGTCGTCATTTCATACAAAATTCGAGAAAACACAACGTTCACAGCAAAGAGTAAAGGCAGAAACTCTTCACAGAACTTCTAGATAAAAGTAGAAATTTTGGTAAGTACTACAAAAGGGTACCAATGCCCTGAAGGCCTACATCCTACTGTTGGAGAACAGACATACAAAGCCCAATTGCACACTTTTTTAGAACAAATATTCCCTGAGTAATGTATTTAAAAAAGGTGTACAATCAAGCGTCATCCAACAAAACGCAAATGTTAAGAGAAAAATTGCCGATAAACACGCCACTTTGCAGCTCCATCAAAACAAAAACTGAAAATCACCTTGCGCTAGCTATCATTGCCCCTGCTCAACTAAAGCCCGCTTTATGAAGAGGCTGAACGTGGCAGACTTTGCAGAAACAGTGTGGTTGAATTACTTCGCCGCTGTTGCCGCACCCCACACCAATCCATTTACGTGAATCCCAAGAGGAGGTCATTTCGCTGGGATACAGCAAATTGCACTTCGAAAGGGTAATCACGCAACATACTCTACTTATTATGCGCAACAAGTTAACTTTAGGTGTGTTATGTCTGCTGTATATTGCATCAACAGCAAAGCGAATTATGCACAAGGAAAATTTCCTACTTCCACGGTCATGACACAAACAAGAGCATGACAGTTAGCTTTAGCTAAGCATGCAACGGCAGAGAAAAACGGCACTGTATTTTACGACGAGGTGAAGTGTAGTGCAACAGTTTACTACTCTGAGCTAATCATTTCGGTCTTCACAACCTTTCTGTAATGGTTAAAAGCCTTTGTTGCACATAACATAATTAATTTTTACGTTGTTTAGTTTACTCACCGGTGTTCAAAAGTGCACGGCTAGCGAGTGAACAAGTTCCTTTCAAACCAGTAGTTAAAGTGGGAGGAATCGCCCTCTTGGGAGCGATTTTGAGGAAAGAGTGGGCGAACAACAGAAAGATGGCGGTAGGGGGGAAAACAACATATGGGGGCAAAACGCTCAACCACTGCCACTAATCGATCATTGTTCAGATAATCTTAAGTTCAGTTAATGATCATTGAGTTAACTTCGTTTGTGACCTATAATGTTCTCAAAGCAAAGAAACAGCTTGTTTATTCTTAAGCGAGGTGATAAGACTACATCTCACCAAAATGACTCCCAATATTTCGAAGCTTTGTGGCCGCTAAGCACATCCATCACACTGAAGTGGGGACCACGATATGTATCAATTTCTTTAAATAAAATTATTTACAAACACTACCTTGTGTTTGCTTGTCAGGCCTGGGGGTGCGAAAACGATGTGTCGAGAGTGAAAAGGGGGCGATGGAACAAAAATGTTTGAGAAACACTTTTTTAAACGAACGTAGATACGGCTAGAAATGATTTGCCTGTAACTCATGATACCTTTCGCAGGAAAAAAGATGAAAAAGCTGTTTCTAGTAAGGTTCCGGTACCGCCATTGTCGCGTCAGCGTCATAATGCGCCCTTGGGTTACTTTACAAGTCCTCATTTGGCCCTCGGAGCAATTTGAGTTTGAGACCCCTGCTCTAAGGGAGTGCTACAGCATCCAGAAGAAGCAATTTTGAATGATTCTCGAAACCTCAGTAATGACAACGCTTATGTTTAATAAATTAATAAAGATGAAGCAGCGAAGGGTCTATCTGCCACTCGCACGCGCAAGGCGGAAAATTACTGCAGGTAGTTGATGCTGCACGTGGTGCACTAAAAATAAAACCATGTCTCAAAATTCATCCAAGCAATGTTAACACTATTCCATCCATACCTTCACTGTGAGGTTTTGGCGTCTAAGGCCATTCCAACTCGGGTACGAGACCACTCCATCTTTTACGGCAGTATAGACAATTAATCATTGATAGAAAATTGGTAAGCTTTAGAAGCTCCAATTTTGGTTTTTACTCCCTTCCCAGGCCGAACCCCCTTAAAAGATCTTTTGCTAGTAACGGCTAGGGTCTGAAAACAAGGTCACCGTCACAAGGTACTATCAAAATATACTTCAAGCTTTACCGCATGCCTTTAAAATTTTTCTGACTTTGAAATACTCTTTATTTTTGTGCTCAGTTGTAACCCTTAACAACATTCAGCTGTTCAAGACGAGAAATCATCATTGTGATTATTTTACCCAGGGATCGACAAATAAGTCTATTTAATATGTCTATTCGCAAGCGTCGTTGTTTGATGCTTATTTGGACTGGCTTGAGAAACAGTACCACACACGGTCGGGCCCGCGATAGACATAACAAGTGTTACCCAGGGGTGGCCAACCTATGGCGCATTGGGTGATTTGAAGTGGCGTATTGCATCTCTATGATCTTATTAAGCAAGATAGTAACATCTCCGATATTTTTTCGATATTTTGTTTCGTACAAATCCCTTTTGACGAGTTACCAGTTATCATCTTGAAACAATCTGTTGATGATTTTCTGGAAGAGCTACCTGAGGAAAGATCCCTTTCATGTAAATAACAACAGGCTATTTGATATGGCATTTTTAGAAGATGTTACTAAACATCTCGATCATCTCAATATGAAAATGCAGAACATGAACAAATTATTTCCTAACTTTAGTAAGTTACACCATTGCATTCAAGATCAAGTTACAACTGTTCACTTCGCAGTTAAAAAATGTGGTTAGGAGCCAGTTTCCGTATTTCAAGGAGCAGATTGAACGTGCTGCTGATAATGGTAATTTGAGAAAATGCACTGAAAAGATGAAATTATTGCCAGACTCATTTGAAAGTCGCTTTTGTGATTTTGCTAAAGAAGAAGACTGGATTTTAGCATCCATTCATCCACTCTTAGTGAACAAAACACAATTAAAACACTAACACATAAATGGAATTCACTGACCAGAAAACAAATTCAATATTGAAAACGAAATTTGATGAGATTTTAGTCCCCGTACTTCTGAAATTTCCGTTTCTGGCTATCCTTACCCTGTGAAAATTTCCCAGAACTGAGAAAATTCTCTCAAACTTCTATGTCGTTTTTGAACGATGTACACATGCGAATAAGCATTTTCCTCCATGAAATTGAATAAAAGCAAAACGAGGTTGCGCCCGACTGATTCAAATTTAAACATCAATAAACTGGTGAAATGAAAACAAACTCAGAAGTCTCATTACAACGTAAGTAAGTGTAAAGTTTATGTCTGCTTTACGAGATATTCCATTTGTATTTGGCAATATTGCCTGGTAAATCACTAATGATGTGAAATCACATCGTGACAAGAAATAGCCGATGGTATGTCGCATCCGTATTCGCGTTTGAAAAAATTTCTGTATGGCATGTAAAAGGTTGGCTAGCCCTGAGTTAGACCATGATTTGTGTTACAATGCCTATAGCGGGAGTTTGCCTACGACGTATTAGAAAATTAGACTGCTCCGCGGGTCGATGATGGGGTTAATTCTGTTAAAGGCTTATCCTTAACAGAACTAACCCCATCATCGACCCAATACTTCCAACCTAACAGGCAGGTTTTCGTAAAAACAGATCAACTGCAGACCAAATTTGCCGCTTGACTCAAAACACCGAGCAGGCATCCCACGACCGACCTCTACAAGTAGTTGCCTCAGTATTTCTCGACCTGAAAGCGGCGTATGACACTGTCTGGCACAAAGGACTTAATTTGAAACTGTCAAAGCTACTGCACTGCAATAAAATGACAAATCTGATCATGAATCTTCTGTATTGTAGATCCTTCATACTACATACCAATTACGGACAAAGTAGTCGTCCGCACAACTTCAAAAACGGAGTCGCCCAAGGGTCTGTACTAGCCCCCACCTTTGCAATGTTTACACTTAACGACTTCCCCGATACATTTAACGCAAACCTCTACAGAATGGGATTGGCTGATAATAAAAACTGCGTGTGTGGCGACATCCAATCCGCCAGTCACATCCTCTATCACTGTACTGTCATGGCCCCTACATGCAGTATCACCAACACCACCAACGAAGACCTGATTGAATATCTTCTCAATTCTTCCTTTTAGACTTAACCGCATAGTCCTACCACCTGTCAGCTGTGTGTATACGACAGAAGAAGACTGCACCGCGTTAATACATCACTCACTGACTGCTGACTGCATGCGGTTGTCAAGACATCAAGCGCTACACCGCCGTGAGACAAACGTCTGGCTGGTGGACAGTCTTCTGATCGGTGGCGAGCACCAATCAATAAAAGTGTGTATGGCCCGGGTGCTAAAATCAATACATCACTCAAACGGAAAAGATCGAAGGATAACCCGTGAATCAGGCAGGTGACAAGGCAACAATAAACTTACTTAGGAGATGGCTGTACGCTACGCCATTGCTTTTAGTGTATCTAGGGCGCAACAGGATGATTGGCTGTGATTTTATGCTTAAAAAAAATTCCAAGCATTTCATATGCCATAGAGGTGTGCACATGCTGTGGATTTTTTCTTTACGAAAGTTAGTTGGTCAAAAATGTCAGCACATGCTTTTCAAGATTTGGTTGGTGGCATCACCAGACGCAACGAAGTGTTCGGAATAAAGTATACCTGGGTGTGGCTGAAGCATGGGAATCGTAGTAACAATAGATATCAACCAATTATGACATGCGACAAACAGACGTTCTAAGCAACTGTTAAAAGCTTTTTGAAAATTGAAGGATTGTGTGGATACAAAGCATTCTACATGAACATTCCTGAAAACGAGAAAATACGTCCTAAGAAATTAAGTCAGTTTTCACTGTACTCTAACATTACACTACTTCACTATATTAGACTTTTGAACTGTCACCTTTCCAAATATTCAATTACATTGCATTGCAACCAGCCTCTACAAAGGTGACGCAATCGAATCAACCAGCAAAAATTTTTAAGAGTAGATCGATTTCACGTAACTCCACGCATTCTCAATCCTGAAATCTGCAACAATGTTTGCGTGTGATGAGGTGAAGGCCTAAAACAAACGCGGAGAAATCAAGCAAACTCCATCAAGACTAAGATGAATAAATTAAAACACAAGCTGCGTCACGTAAAAACTGCAAAATACTCCGTTCTCAATAATTTGTGGATCGCTCAAAAATTGGTTTCACCTCAAATATAACCTTTCACTAAAACTGATATACACATATTAACACCTAAAAGACATTTCCTTAGCAAGACTTCTTTGTATCAGTACAGAATCTTAATTTGCGAAACGCAGGTAGTTTACTGCCACAAATGGTGCATGAAAAAGTTGCCCTAAGTGGAAAAAATAACACAAATCCAAGTATTGCACGCACAAGTGACACCCAACGACGAAACTTACATGGAAAACCACGTTTCCTTCAACCGATTGTGAACACTAATAACAACTTTAGTTTCATTATACTCACCTCGTACTACTTTTGGAGTGTCGCAAGTAGTCTACACCATCCATCTCGGCTTACTCTGCGCCTGGGGCCAGACAGTTAATTTTGCAGTGAATGCTGCAAGTCAGTGGTAGCATCGCGGGTAAAACTTGGCCTTTGCGTCCACGCATTCATGCCGAGAATGTGGCTGGACAGGCCGCAAGTACCGTTTTTCAAGTCTTCAGTATGACTCGATCGAGAATTTAACTCAGCTTGCCAACTTTAGTTGCATGTGTCTAACCCACTTTCCTACTTGGCCAGGGGAATATCAACTTGTTCACTCAAAATATTAACCTTTCATTAGGCAATAACAAAAAAATCTTTGACCTGACATTACCCCACATACAAAGTGAAAACAAACCAGACAGGTGTTGAATAATGGAAACCCAGGTTTCATATATGAACATTCTAAAAGTTCAATGTTTGACACTTGTCAATAAATACCAGTACATGCAAGTTGCAACTTTCTTCTTTACTTTGCTCAACAATTTACAATGTACAAACCAAAGCTTACAGATGCAAAATTATACAAGAAATACTAACACAACAACCAATCATTTAAGTAAGAAACACTGGACGTTAAGAAAAATAACTGTTGTATCGTTATTCGACTCTACCTTGACTGGAATACTTTTTCTTCTATCAGTAGTACCATGTCAAGATGGTTGAATGAACTGATTAATTATTTTCGAAAAAATAATCTTTTTAGGCTCCTCACCTTCGATTATATAGATAATTAGATAAATAGTAGCAACTTAGTAAAATAGCAACAACTCAGCAAACTAGCAATATCATTAATGACACCAAATAAACTAAACTGACTTAAAAGTATTACTCTAAAGCAGTAGTTCTTGTACTGGGCTTGATCAAACCACCGGGTTTCAATGCAGCCAATTCAAGGGTTTGACCGAGGTCCTCTGCATTACAAAAATTCATCAAACGCTTTTTTGCTATATTGTACTTATAACTATTTGTCAAAATAGAACAGTCTTCAGTTTCATGGATAACTTAGTATGACATAGCTGCCCTTGCCATAAGACAGTAAAAATGCATCATAGGATATCTTGACTGAAGCATGACTAAAAGCACAATTACAATCACAGCAAGCTAATCATGACACTTTACAGTATTATCAAATCACTTCATTTCTGTGATGCAACAATTCCAAAGTTATTTCCTTCAACAGCTTATAGCAAGGAAAAACAATCGAAATTATCTAGATACAGCAGGCATTGTGAAGTGTAAGGAGGACATCATTAGTATTTAATATCGTACAATTTTTCTATTGTTTTGGCTGTTAGCAAGGCATAACTCTCAACATACTGCAGTTTACTTATCTGAAATAATTTGATTAAGAGTGATGCTTCACACATCACTTTCACACATTGCATGTCCCACAGACACACACTCATGTCAAAAATGCTGTCACCAGTACTTGCTCAAGCTATCAAAATTGTTGTGCAAACTGTTGATCACATGTGAGGGCACACTCGGTCAACAGTTTTATGCAGCTGTATGAAAAAAACTGAATCACAGTTTTAAGTCCTTCTCCACCAGCTTCTAAAATGCACTGGCTATCTCAGGAAAGATGGGAAGTTGTTTCTGTTGTGTGCAGAACCAGTGTTTTTTAAGCTGCTTTGAGGAACCAAAACAGTCTCTCAAATTACAGTAGAACATTAATGCGTAACCCATGCTAAAATACACAAAAACCTCACTTTACAACTACCTTGGTATTTAGATTAAATTGTTGCGATCTCTCAAAATGTCTTAACAGCCATCAAGGTCAAACCTTGAAAAAAACTGGTGCAGAACTATCCTAGTTTCTGCAAGATCACAACCACTGGCATTTAAAACATTTTAAGGGGTCAAGTTTCTTTTGACCTTGGATTAATTGCCTAACATCTCTGATGGCCTTAATCACCTAAAAGCTTTTACAGGATTTGGAGTACTACTTCCCTGACTGACAGCAGTATCCAGCATGGATAAGGCAGCCATTTGTTTTTTATGTTGCAACTACAGATAAACAAAACACACAGAAAACACCATTGAGCTTTGGGCAAGTGAGATTCTAAAGAATACGTTTAGCACAACATATCTTCATAAGTTTTCGTACCATCAAATGGAAGGGAATCTCAGTCTCTAATTTTACCCTCATTGTTCTCTCATCCTTCATAACAGCATATCTATGTGAGCATTCGTTTTCTGTACTGGTGGATACTAAAATATGAAACGGAACAGGCTTCCTTGTGAAACAAAAACAGAAAAAAAACATTGAGAAAACATGTTTTGTCAAGTTTAAGCTGTTGGTTGATGATGTTTCATTCACCAACCAATTTTTCTTTTCTTGTTGCTATTTTTTCTGTTATCTAGGGTTTGAAACAAGCTTGGAAAATAATGTAGGTGTTTGGCAGGTTTATAAAGGTTAAGAAACACTGGGCTAAAGTCACACTGCTGTAAGCTGCAGTTGTGGCTGATCCATATAGTTCATGTCAAGCTGACATCAGATTTTCTCATGTGTCTGATCTCTAAGAATAGTGAACACTTCTTGGTGTGATGTTGTTGCCGAAGCAATCTGCTTAATTGCCAGTGCTAGCAGATTGGTGCCACAATTTATCAATGTGCAAAATATCTATGTGGCAAGTTAAAAGTTCATGAACTGGGCCTCCATGGTCTCTTTTTCTCCAGAAATGCAAACCGCTTCTCCAGACCTTCAGCAACTACCTCTTATCAAAATATTATTAACCTGCATCAATATCACACCCATCCTACAACCTGTGAGATTGATGGAAGACAGTAAAATACTTTACATGTTGTACCTGAAACCATGATTGAGGCCACAGCCTGGTGTAGAACATGACAGTTGTAGACATCATATGCTCATGCTACTACCTGAACAGCACACCTCAGGTGGGCCTTGCAGCAAACAGTAAGACTGTAAAACACAGCCTTATTAACTGCCTACATATCTCAATCATGTGCAATTGACCACTGCCTATGGGAAGACCACTGACCCTATTTTCAACGATCTTGCAAAATAACCGGTTGACATGACTGCTGACCCCAGAGAACAACAGTGTTTGCACAAGAACTTGCTTTTAGCAGTGGCCAGACAGAATGCTGCCAGCATTTAGGCCTGCTTTAAGAGTCTGATTTGACACAAGCATGCTGATCCCATGGACCAATGCTCAGCCTGCTAGAAACAGTATCAATGACTGCCACTTGCCTCACTTTCATTTTGGCTTACGCAAAGTATTAGTATGTAAAGTACTTTGCCTAAAGCAGGGGTCTCCCAACTTTTGTGTCAAAGGGCCACATAAGCTGTTACGTGACAATCAGAGGGCCAGACATCTTACATAATAAGATTGTTTTGGGATATGTTACATTGTACCAAATCAATACATTTTTCAGAAATGTATTTTCATTGACAAAATGTCATTGAAGGCCAGATGAAATGGTTTTGTGTGCTGTAGTTTGGAGACCCTGGCCTAAAGCAAAGTAGTAGTAGTTTATTGGTGAAGAGATTATGTATTTATATTTCCAAAATAAACAGTCTGCTAGGACACCCAAAAAAAAGAATGATTAACATGTCAGGTTACATTAGAAAAACTGACAATAAAACATATCATAGTGAATGAAATAAGGCCATGTGAAATGGGATAACAAAGGATCCACACAGTTGCACAGGGGCTGCTGGGTTGCAACTAGTCTTTCATTGTGCTGCACCAGTTCCACAAGGAACTGAGCTGGATGGAGAAAGTGTAAACCCACCAAAAAGAAACTCTGTCCTGGTTACCACTGTAGATATTGTCTTCCAAATCCTTGTTTTCTGTAAGTGTTACTTCGCTCAGCTGACTTCAGGAAATGGCCTTCAATTCTTACATCCTTAAAGTTAAAATAACACCAGTAGGATCAGTAATAGTGGCTACTGCCTGTGATGAAACTACTGTGTTCTCAAATGTTAAACTTTGCTTTCAACTTCTGAGACAGGTATTAATAAAAAATTGCATTGAAGCATTCATTTGTATATTCGGTCAGTTGTCATTCAGTAGCTAAAGTGAAATGTTAACTACGATTTTTGGGGTTGAGCTGTATAGGGTCTACAGTTTGGGAACCAGTCTTAGAGAAGCCAGATGAGATTGTATACTAGCATGAACATCTCCACCAGCGTTTGCTCATTACTAAAAGCTTATTACATTTGCATGACTTAGTGAGGTCACTGACAAATTAGTTTACCTGAAACTATTTCTTTTCTAACAGAAACATTGAAACTTGAAGTTTTTACTAAACTCAATTGAATTTACAACAACCTGATATTTTTCTGTGAATATGACTGACACTGTCATTGTTAGCACATGTTAATTAGAAGTTATTCAGACACCAGTACTTGCAAACTAAAAAATAGATATTTTGCACTAAAATGTTGCTTGATATTTTATCATCCTAAATAAACCATTGTACCGTGTGATGACTCAGCTCTTACAAAAGTTGTAAAATGTAATATATTTTGTTTAGCTCACTCAACCAGGCCATGCAACCATAGGGTAAGTACACAAAATCTAACTCAACTACACAAAATCTAACTGTTTAGCTCACTCAACCAGGCCAAGCAACCATAGGGCAAGTACACAAAATCTAACTCAGCAACTCTTAACAAAGCGCAAATACCATGCATATTAGACATCTTGTTTGCTTTGAGTTGCCAGAGGTGAACTTCATAAAATCAATGTGTCACTTGAATTCAATTTCATGCACTTTGCAGTATGCAAAATCATTATCGCTCAAAGTATATGTTTGCTTGTTGGATTACCAGTAAACTTTCAAAAAAATTACCAAATAACATAATTAAATCAAAAGCACATTACTCATCACTCATTGCTTCTTCACTACAGCGAATGACAGGTCAAAATAATATCAGCTTTACAGGCATTATTCAAGGTTTTGATAAGGTTGTGTGTAACAAAATTTTGAAAGAAAAAAATTTTCTTATAAAAGTTATTATGAAACCAAATCACCACAAAATATAAAATGTGAAATTTTTAATGTTTCCAAAGGGTAATTAAAGTTCAGTTCCCAAGCAATTTTTTGTCAAAAACAGCCAAACCTTCAGAAAAAAGGCTAAAAACAGCCAAGAAAATTGCTAAGATTTAAACTCTTCACTTGACAAAGCCTATTTATTAAACAATTTGCCTCCTAACTCAAATTCACTTAAAATACATCTTGTGCACTCAGTGCCTTTGCAAAGAGTAATTAAGTCAAAAAAATTTTCAGCATAGGTTGATTTATGATAGAAAAATGCTGAAGTTGTTTTATTTTTAAAAAGACCTGAATAAGAATACCTGAACAATCAACAGTTGCAAACTTTAGCATCATCACCCAAAATTTGAACACTTCAATAACAGAACTTGCAGTTTGCAGTAACATGTCAAAATCCATTCAAATACAAGGTTATTTTGCGCCGATACTGACTACAGTAACAAAACACAGATTTCCAATGGAATGACCACTTCAGAAAAAATCACAGTTGGTGGACATATGACATAATGCTAAATAACACTTGAATGCATAGGCAACAAGAAAAAATTCACAGAAAGGTAGAAACTAGTTTTGTTATACTACAAAATCTCACAATCAAAAACTACAGCCACGTTGCAAAATCATTCGGAATTCAAGAAACACTTCATTTAAAGAGGTTATCTGGCTACCATAAGTAGCACTTGGTATAAGTTTTTTGAAGACATATAGTGGTAACATGAAACGCACTGCGTTTTATTTTCTAAAACATTCAATGGAAAAAAATTTTGATCAAAATGACCATGAAAACAGCCAAAAAAGCCAAAAGGCCAACCCAAAAATTGCACAGCCAAATAACCTGAAAGATGGCCAATCTGGCCATTTAGAAACACTGCCCTGAAACAAAGCTATATTTTTTTGTGGAATTTTCCAAAGTAGTTTGAATATGTTATGGGTTTATATGGTGACTCAATGGGCAGTCTTTCATTTTTCTTAGTGCACACAACACACATTGCAATTCAACTGAACTAGGCATGAACAGTACACATCTGCAAACAATGGAAAACTACATGATCATACACAAATATGTAATTGGGCATTTGTCTATTTGATATGTATCAAGCACACAAATAAGACCTCTCCTTGCTTTTGAGGATGCACCTGTTGTGGTTTGCATCCTTGTAACGGGAGCAACACTGCAGATAAAGCTTTGCCTTGAACCATCCATTATTGCTGAACACAAAACTGGAAAGGCTACTGTATTTTTCAAAGAGTATTTTTCAATCATTCAGTGTAGTTTCATGAGGCATTACATCAACCAGCAATAGTGCATGCTTTATCATTGTACCACTCAGCAGGAATACATAATTACAATGTTAATAATGCTTTGGCAGGATTTTTGTGTGCTAGAACTAATAAGGCAAAAGATATTTTTAAGTTTGCAACAGCAGTATATTTTCACTTAAGAAACAACACTAATATGTTTTGTTTTAGCCTGCATAAGCATTTCACTTGTGCAGGCTTGTGCCATGCTTACTACTTGGGTATACAACAGGAGTGGTCAATCCTGCTTCATGTTAGAGGCACATACAACAAATTGAAATTTTTTGGGAGCTGGAACACAAGTAAAACTGCAAACAGTGATGGGGCTGCACTTTGGAAGTTCTTGCAGTTTGAGAAACTGGAATATATATATACCCTTTACCGATTGTTAGTTCTGCCTGGCCCTGATGGTAATGTCTTAACAGGGCTTTAGGTATTGATTAAATGGCCTCTTCAAAGAATAGCTATACAAAGCAATCAGTCAATATAAGTAGAAGTAATAAGCAGGTGGAAAAATGGTGGTGGAAAAAACTTTCAAAACTTTACCACCAAAAAAACATTTCCACCTTGGCAATCCTTACAGCTGAAAGTTTAGTAAACCTGACCCCAACATATTAACTACACCTTTTTTTGGGACTAACTAGGCCAAGGATGAGCAATTAGCAGACCGCAAGCCACATGTGTTTTCAGTGGTCTGTCAAAGCATTCAGAAAAAATCTTCATAAATTAAATTTGTTGAAATTTGTGTGAGGTTATATTTGTCACATTAAATCCTTGCACTGTATAAAGTGTATTCGCATAAAAACAATTATAATTGAATTGTATTGTGTAACATCTTCACCCCCACACGCAAAACACTAGACTTTTAACATGCATCGCAGTAAAGAGAAAAAAACAAATACACGAAAGAAGACAAGGATATCTACATTATGGTCGTATAGAGTATACGCTTGATGGCGCTAATGCATTTATTGTACTTTGATGAAATACAAGCTTTTAAGACACATGCATGAATGACGCTATCACGATTATTATAATGAAGAACTGCAATGACTTCCAAGTACATCGATGTATAGAATGCATGAGGGAGTTGGAGGCTGCGAAGGACCAAGGGTCATCTGGGCTGCAGACCTCCCAATAATGAAACTTGTTCTCTGTACCATTAATATTTTTGTTTTTATTTATTTTACAATCAAATTACAGTGCCTCCAAGCCAAATTAATTGCCCACCCCTGCACTAAGGAATGCCAAGAGGAAAAAATACTGAAAAGTCCAAGGAACTGTATGCTTTTGTGATGTACCGCATAAGAACAAAACTTAGATATGCACCCTTGAAGAGTACCCATGCAGCAATCTTGAGGCTTTCAATAAAGAAAGGAATGATGAGAAAATCAAAATTCTCATCTCGTGGACACAGACTGAAACGTAATTCCTAGGTCTGTAACGAATGACAAATAAACTGTGGCCAAGTGTGCCAAAGTCATGATTTTGTTGCGATCGGAAATCCCTCGCGGCAAGTGCGCAAAGCTTCGCACCGTGGAAGCAAGCAACAATAGAGATCATGCTCGCAATCTCTCTTACTATTGCTTGATCGCGCTACATATATAATGGTGTTACTCTTCACACACATCCCATTCGTGGTGAATCACACAATCAACGCAACACCACCGGAGAGGTTGCAACAATTTCATGAATAGACAAAGAAAATGAGAATATGAGTTCTCTTACATTTGAATATTAAATTTATCACTACATGACAAAGTAGTGAGTAGACACTTCTAACACTGTCAACAATATACTTTCTATACATAACTTTTATCTATGTTTTACATACCTTTGCATTATTGGATTCTTTTTTCTAAAGATTAAATAATTACTCTGTGTCAGCTATATTCCCTGACAGCATTCATGGATAAACAGTGTTTAATCATTGTCTTCACTGTTTAATATTGGTTTGACCATATGTCTTACAATTCCACTGTCGACACTGCCATTATTCTATCACAGCTGCTGCAAGATTATCTTATTTCTGACATGCATTCCCATTCCCTTTTCTTACATATGTACATGTGCCTACTTCACTGCTTCATCTGTATTGTTGATCATCTAGAATAGCTATATCAGAGCCCGTGGCCCAGTCAATGGTTTTGTGTGGCCCAGCTTAGGTTTTAGCTGCAGTGTATCCTACATACTGACAACCAGTTCTTATTTTGATAATCATGAATTTGACATTTTTGATGCAGGTAGTCCTCAGTGCCACTTTAACATGTCTGTTACCATTGCAGTTGGATTCGAACGCATTCAGTACATTAGCTTAGGCTAAATTTAGTTTGCTAAGATCAAAGTGAGCCATTCAACGCGTGACGCTCACTAATATGTCACTCAGTATGCGACCCTGGTTAAAATAGTGACATAATTTTTGGCTCAGTAAGCCATTTGGGTTGGACATAGCTGATCTAGCAGCTTTTCCCACGCATATGCAACACCATGAGTTGAACAACAGTAAAGGGGCATGCATCAACTTTAAACACTCGCGTGCCTTCCATACCCTGGCATCCTTGCACTAATTTGTTGTTCTTGTTGCAATGCCAATTATCACGAAATAAAATCAACTCAAACTGCATATTTCTTAATTTTTCATGCATTGTTGTAGATGTGTGGCTTGTTCATTATTCTTTCCATATTGCGGTTTTATGATTTAATGCCCTAGTTTTTCTATTTACGTCACTGATCACTACTTAATGTAACTAATTTCCAACATCTTCTCATTTTGGCTTTTTGCTGTTGATCTATATGGGCGTTGCCTTTCTGTTCTTTTAAAATTGTTATTTTGTAATCAGATGAAAAAATTACCATTTTATTTGACTGTAAACCTGAGCTATTTTTTTCATCATCATTTTATGTGACTTATGTGACGGTGGCTTACAATCAAGATTGCCTTGTATTTATTCTCTGCCATAACCCATTCATTTGCTAGTGCAAGACTGTACCATAAGCTGTGACATTATCCACTTTAACAGCTTGCCAAAGCTTGTGAGACGGACGTTGGTATAGTAAGTGTTAAATATCTTGTGTAGGGTTCCAACAAACTTGGTGAATGGCTTTTAGTCAAGGGCAGCTTATGTTAAGATAATTTTATGTAGCTGGTGCATAAGAGGAGCTTATAACCGAAGGTGGCTAACAACAGAATAAACACAGGAAGTGCTACACCTACACCTTCTATGGACCTCATGTCTGGTATAAAGACTAAAATAAATAAATTCAAAAATCAGCAAGGACACTTGAAATCTAAGCTTAAGCTTACATAGCCATGTAACTATAATAATTTGTCACAAGTCTTTAGCTCAGTGGTTCCCAACCTTTTTCATCTAGCGACCCCATTTGAAAATATGACATAGTCGCTCAGCCCCAGCCATTAACTGCAACTTTAATGGGGTTCAAAAAGCAACCGACAAGATAAAAAACACATAATTTTGCATCTTGCGTTCACTGTATTTACATTCATATGCATAACAAATAGCACCCATGCTAATCAGTAGGATGACTGAGCTTGCAGCTGTGCAACTAGTCTTGAAATTCTTGGGGAGGTGTTGGTGAGAACTAATCTCATATCATTCTCAACGTCCAGTCTATTCTTTTGACTGTTTTACTGCAATGTCAAATGTGAACAGGGGTTGAAATCCAGCCTCACAGAAAGGGGCCTGAGGCAAACTCTTAGAAAGGTTCCCCAAAGCAGTTGTTGAGGAGCCCCCTTTGGCTCATTTGCAAATAATTGTTGCTTTATTTTGAAAAACCTATGAATTGCTTCAGATCTTATTAAAGTGGCTTTAGAGTGGTTCATAAGTTTTTTAACAGAACAATGCAAAAACCTGTTTTTTCGCTGAGACTTTTCAGTCGTTTGTCTTGCAATAGTAGTAAAACTTGTTGAAACAGTATTCACCACCCTACCTTTCTGGATATATCACCGACTTAATCTGTTTGGTCTTTTCAAAATAAATTCGGTTGATGACTAGAAAAAGCCAGGAAAAAAACTAAGTGCGAAACTCACAAAGGGTACCCGCGTAATCTCTGAAAAAATGGGGACCCGAAGTGACTGTTTCTCGTTCAACTCCCCTAACACCCAACCCTGCATGCTCACAGAGGTAGGTGGAAACGAATGGAAGCAGACAACGAAAAGGGAGCATAGTTGGTGTGGGTATGATTGCTGCATAACGCACCAGGACAGCATCAGGGATTTTCCAGATAACAAGTCACGTGTTTAGGAATCATTTCGCTGTTGCAAATACACTAATCATGAATAACATAACTATTGCATTCAAATGGTGAATACAAGATTGTTGCGACGAGTTTCCATTGCAGGAAATGCAAGAGCATTATTTTCTTTAGGATGCAACCATTTGTTTGAACTGCAAATTGCACTATGTTAAAAAGTTACTTTGAACTTTTATGCACATCCCTAACACTTGTTGGGCCTACTGGCAAGAGCCCACCATCTGTCAACTATACGCTACTTTGGACTGGAATCATGACCTTAAACCACAAGGAATATAAAATAATTAATGTAAAAGGTTGCGGAACTACAATGATAAAAATATCGGTTGAGCTTAGTTGAAATTTCAAGTGGAAAGTATTCACAGCAGAACAAATGTTTACAAGGCTGACATAAAATCAGCATCACTTGATTTGTCTGGTGCTGCTGTCTTTCTACAACAGAGTCCTGTGCAGGTTGAAATTTTTTGTCCGCTCCTGCAAGAGTTTGAGAAATCTTGCCCGCTCCCGCCCCTTATACTTCTAACACACACCAGGGTCGTCGCCAGCGGGGAAGCCAGTGGTGCCCGCCCT
>Ga0210059_1003696_pt1 | contig 24601 bp, 17 predicted proteins | sample Ectturendosymbi2_FD_188042 | JGI IMG/M metagenome (GOLD analysis project Ga0210059, IMG submission 188042) | Ecteinascidia turbinata endosymbiont from Florida, USA - Sample 2 (SPAdes) (version 2) | ecosystem: Host-associated > Tunicates > Ascidians > Unclassified | place: Key West, Florida...
AAATATGTTTTCTTTCGTGAAAGTAATTAGTTTTAGGAGCAAACGAATAGGACTTTCTTGTTAATTTTAATAAATTAAAAGAGCCAAAACAGAACTAAACATCATAATTGTGATTATAAAATTTTGTTTGGTGTTCTCCAAAAGTTTTTTATTGCATAAAGTGGTCCGTGATGCAAAAAAGGTTGAAAAACACTGGTTTAGGGGACCTCTCGGTCACGATTTTGCCCGGGCCTCGTGTTCGTTTAATCCGGCCCTGCCTGAGGGCCACGGAAGAATTTTTTACGGGTAACGGGCAGGTAATATGGAAATTGAGTACGTTTGACAAGTTGAGCCTTTTAACGAAAACCAACAACAAATAGGCTCGGCTTTCACATTGATTGTAGCGAACGTTGTGTCACTAAAAATTGTTATTATTTCTCCTCTGTGCTTGCGCAAACGTTGTTGCAATGGAGAAGCTGTACACTCGGTGGGCCGTGGACCCTGTTTGTTTATTGACCAAACAAAAAAATTAAATGATGGCGGCATACTAACTTTACAGATGTAAACTTTTATTATGTTAATATTTCGTACAATAGGCTATCCCCGTTTTTAACTAAAAAAGTATATATGCTGCAAATAGCAAGCTATAATAACAAATTTAACATTATGATCTCAGTGATGTAAATAATGATTCATTGTTAACTTCACGTTTCAATATTGGTTTAATTCTCTTATAATTTATAAAAGGCTTCTAATGCAAACTCTGTCGGCACTTGCCTGGGATCCCTTCAAGGTGCGGGGCCCATTTTGATAAAATAGGTCAAATAGACTTAAAACCGGCTCTGGTTGAGAAGCGCTCTGAACAACTTTTTTAGTACAGCCATTACCAAGTTGTGCAATTATTTCGGCTAACGGCCCTTATAACAAAACCCTTCACCACAATCATACCTAAACCTATTGTTCTTCCTTGCGTTAGGTTTTCAGACTAAGCTTCATGCCTCTAATTTAACAAAATGAGAGCAAACTTTTTGTAACCTTTTCTTGTTGAAATAACTTTTTCCATGACTGCCAATGTTAAGCGTACCGTTGAACAAAAGAGACTTCTACGAAAACCACTTTGCAACGTCGCACCCACCTGATATCTTCAGGGGAGAAACTGGTTGTAACTTCTTGTTGTATATTATCCGGGGAGGGGGCGAAATGATGGTATCTTGTTGTTGCACGGTACCTAACAACTAAACATTTTTCTGAAATTCTCGCGGGGCGAAATGACTCGGTTGCCCCTACAATCTGGGCTTTAAATTAGCCACGCCAAGGCGAATCAACATATCTGTCACAGGGTGCTTTGTAGAATCATGGGATGTTTCCTTTCGAAGGGCAGATTGGAATTCTGATAACGTCCATCCATCCTCATAATACCGTTCAAGACAAATGGACTTAAATGCGGTCTGAAGAAAAGTTAAGAGGTATTCCCAATCTTAAGCAATTCAACCTAGGGGTGAAAACGTTCTGTGAATGTTAGTAGCGCGCAGAAATTTTTAGTGGTGCACACATTCAAGCTTTGGCGCTTTGCCATGCAGCATTCATATACATAAAGCATATGAAGTATAAAATGCATAAAAACCTTCGCGCTCTCCAAGTTTTTGGTTGCGCGGCGCGAGTGCGCGACCGCATTTTTGCACCCCTGGTTGGTTACTTATCCGCCAGTAGTGGACATCGAAGAAGTTTCGTAAGTCGGAGTCGCCTGCAGCACTTAAGCAATTTGTAAATCTATGAAAGCTTAAAAGTAATGATTTGTGTAACAGTCAGATTCTCATAGCTAGCTACGGACTTTAACTCGTCTCAACCAGATTCTGACTAATATTCTCTTACCTGAACCGCAGCAGCACATGCTGGCTTCAACTTCGCCTTTCTAATAGCGTGCAAGCGTGAGAAGGACGAGGTTTGTAGATATGGCAAGCGAGCGTTCTTGTTCTGTCACAATGTCGGAATACCGTGTTGTGTTACAATAGCACAGTTTTGTCATAATACTTAATGGTTCTGGCGCAACTTGCCCTGCATAAGATACGGGCGCTGTGTTGATGCAGCATTGCAGTCACGGACCGAGTTTATGGGGGTGACATGTCCCCCCAACTTTTGAACAGGGGGGACGTAATATCTTTTGTATCTCCAATATTCTGTGATAAAAATAATGGAGTTGTGCAAATGTCATGGTTACTTTACGGTTAGAAACGTTTCCCAGCATAAAGCCAGGGAATAAATAAGAAAAATGAACATTATCACTGGACTATCTGTTGTGGACTCAGAATACAGATTTACTACGTCAACTGAATTGTCATGATTGTTGGTAATTGTGTTGGTTAATTTGAATTACCAAATCGGTGTGCACATAAACTTCGCTCAGTTACGAATGCCTGCGCTGGTCTGTAGCCTGCAATCAGAATATGGTTGCCACCAGGCGCGTAGTCAAGGGGGACAACGGGGGCAATGTCCCTCCAATTCCAAAGTTTTTCGGTTAATAAAATATTTGAAGTATAAGCCAAAGAAATACTTCAGTTCAAATCAACGAAACTGCCTCAAGGAACGTATCCTACTTCAGCTTTTAGTTGAATACAAACTTGTATCTGACCTTCTGTAATCAATGACCCGCAAGTAAAACCAATTGGAGTAACGCTTTTCGCAGCTGTTTCTGGCGCACCAGCTGCTGAAAGCTATCCAGCCTAATAGTTACGTAAGCTTCATTTCAAGATCATCGCAAATTTCTCCTTGATAGCCGTGAGTGTTACAAATATAACCTATCCTTGTTTCCAGTGTCAGCGTAGCCTTAAATCAATATCGTAGATTGTTGTCTTTGTACAGTTCGAAAACTAAATGCGTGAATATGACGGTGATATACATTTTATATGTCTTGAAGCTGAAGATTTAGCAAAAAAGCGATTCCGTTTCAAATTCTTCTTCATTGCGCCATGGTCACTGTTTAACAGCAATAGCATTCGTTCTAGATATTTATTTGTGATGTCATGTATTGTAACGGTTCAATGACAATTATGCAGAGCCTTAACCTTCTTATAAATGGTTTCCCTTTGCCTTGCCGGCGAGTAAAACATCAATCTTGTCAAGATATTAGACTCTGACCTACTGTTCATGAGCTCAGTGTTTCAACTTTCATCTGATGTTAATTGCACCCACCCTATCCTGCAGTAAATAATTTGAAATCATTTAACTGTAACGAGAAGAATCAGTAGCAAAATCTAACGTAAGTAGCAAGGTGCTTTTTATTTTGTAAGTGCTAAGGGAATTGACACTGCCATTACAGGTACTGAGACAACTTGCACAGGGGTGGATATAAAAATTTATGGGCAAGCTCTCAGAAAAGGGCCCCAAAACATCCCCACTGCGAAAGGTAGATGTGGGATTACGTAGATAGAAGAGTTAAATTTGTTTCACATTTCAATTTATGAACTAAATTCAAGAGCATAATATACATACGAAAGGAACAAAAATATGTAAAGTTTTGCAGCTGGACACTTGAAAGCTGCCTCCTTTGGCATGTTTTGCCATAATTTTTGCTTTATTTTGAAAAACATATGACTTGCTTCAGAGTTTCTTTAAATGTGGCTCTAGAATGGTACATAACCTTTTTAACTAAACAATGGTGCAAAGCTCTCAAGAGGGGGGCACGGTATCTCTGGAAAAGAAGGCCCGAGGCGAGTGCCTCGTTATCCTTCCTAATATCCATCCCAGAGCTTTGAATATGTTTTGTTGACAAAGCGTATGTGACTAAAAGGAAACTAAATTTAAATTTTTTCCCATTAGGGTTTCAAATTCCGCAGACGTGTTATTGTATTTCCTAGAAGCCCGTGATGTGTACAAATTTAATTACGTGCAGCGCTAAGCTATCTTTACATGCAGCGAGCGTGGTCTACAAGTTTTGTAATACTGTGGGTACGATTGTGTTTAGAGTTTAATCCATTTTATATTTCAATGAAGTCAGATAAATTTAGCAGTCTCATCAAACAATTTAAACGAAGAAAGTTCAAAGTAGCTACAAAGGTTTCACGGAATAAGTTGAACATAGCCAAAAGATATTACGGATTATCAAAAATGCAAACATTTTTCAAAGGCGGTGAAAGACTCTAGCGTTTACGTTGATCAACTACATACGTGAAATAATCGCTCAAAAATTAAATGAAAACGGGATCCACTTCTACGTGCGAAAGTTTTGTAGAAGGCCTACTTCGTCGGAAGTCACTGCCTCAGAGCAAAGTCTCTGCTCGGCTTCGATTGAACGTGCTGTGTTGGTGTACATCCGAAGCGTGTAAATATAGTATAAGCGCAATGGTATGTCGGCTGCGATGATTTCTTGCTCAATTGCAATAGTGGCTGCAAAAAGCATGCTGCAGACCGTGCGCTTATAGCATTGAGAGGTTTACTAGTTTTGTTTGTCGGAACGCAATTGTTCAAGAGAAAACGCCAGAAACACGCACGTTTCATGGTGCTTTAAACCTCGGTTGATGTTTCACCCCTACTAAAATTTCTGGCTACGCGCCTGGTTGCCACTGCTAGTATTTACCAAAAGATCGCTAGTTTGTTTTTTATTTGATCTATGTGTGGTCTTGTGGTTTTTAGTAGCAGTATCTTTTATTTCGGAACTGACCAAATTTCAATTGATTATCACAATTTTTAAGCATAATTATGTCCATTTAAGCCCAATTCTCAGAAGTAATGTGGTTTCCTGGTAAATGCACTGCCAAGTAATAGATATCTAAATATAGCACTTATCACCACCATGGGCGTAGCCAGGGGAGGCATTTGGGCCATGGTCACCAAAATATATAAATTCAGTGGTTCCCAAACTGGGGTAAATTACCCCACAGGGGTAATATGCGATTCTTCAGGGGTAATGCAGAACCAAAACCACAATTCTGTTCTATATTATGAGCGATCACTGCGAAATATTGTGGGTAATAAGACCTAATCGCTACCTCGATTTGGGTAACGGCTCGAAAAAGTTTGGGAACCACTGTATAAATTCCACAATGTGTCCCCCATTTTGCCAATTTTACAAAAAGCTCGTACTACCGTTGAATGAACACGATGACGTCATTGAAACGCAAGCATTAAAGACTTGTCCCTCCCAAAGTTTTTTAGCAAACTCGGTCCCTGACTGAATTTAATGGTTGGAGGCGCAAAATAGAGGTTCAAGAAAGGGTAAATAAAAATTTTAAATTTTTGCCAAGCAATTTTTGTGCCCCCATCAAAGTGGCCTCCATGGCACGTGCCATCCCTTCCAAACCCTGGATACGCCCATGCTGGTGGTCGGAAGGAAGTGTGAGGTCATGTGATTACCACAAACATTTTGAATTTGTCAGAATATTGTGGTAAATACAAAGTGGCTTTTAGGAGAACTAGGTCCGGCAATTATCCAACTCGTGTCTAGTTCGCGTTATAAACTAATTCTCCAAGGACCGCCTTAATTGCACACACTGAAAGGTGACAGCGTAGCTTGCCCTGAAATATGTTTCTTTTCTCTGCCATCGTTTGGTTAATTATCTACTTTTGGCCTCCCTAAAAAAATTTTTGAAATTACTTTTGACCTCCCTAGAAAAATTTTGAAAAAATCTCCTGGTGGCCCCCATGGAAAAAATCCTTCCGACGCCCATGGATACGCCACTGGGACAGTCTCTGGCGGTCTACGCTGTAGTGTAGTCTAGTGTGAGCTCAAAACTATTGAGATGCCTCCAAAGACATGAAGGTACAAAGAAGCTTTTCTGAAGTTTGGTTTTGCAATTGCAAATGATTAGATTTGACCGCTTGATAGCAAAAAAAGACGTATCAGCCTTCCTATTGGATATATACATTTTTTTAATGGACAATTGAATGCAAATTATAATGTCATTTCTGTGTTGTTTCATTATTAATTGATTGCAAGCTGCAATTTCTTATTTTTTGAATAAGGTTTATTGAAATCAATCAGGTTCTCTGGGTTAGCGACATTAAAAGGTTAGGAACCACTGATCTACAGTAAGGTATCACTGAAAGTCAAGGTGTAACAATTATATAACAGTGCTTCTTCTGGGCGGGGGAAGTACAATAGGTTTGTTAGCCTTCTGTTGAGCTCGTAACTTACCTTCAACCAGCGATGAAGCAAAGGCTGTTTGTAGTAGGTGTCAACTCTGCGCTGAAACCAAGCCTCGCTTTCATCGACGGGAACCTGCAAGCTTCGTCAAAGCTACTGATGCTTGGGAACGTTTGTCTATCGACTTCAGAGGACCTGTCAAATGTCCAAAGCCATACCTTTTGGTTGTTACTGACGAGTACAGTCGATTTCCATTTGCATTTCTGTGCGAGAAGATGACTTCGTCTTCAGAAGTTGTTGCCGACAGACTCAATCTTTTTACCGTTTTTGGTTTTCCCAGTTACATTCATAGTGACAGAGGTACGGCTTTTATCAGCGGTAAACTCACATCTTTCCTGTCTGTGCGGGGCATTGCTACGAGCTATTCCTCATCTTATCACCAGGCCCGTAACTAGGTGAGCGCAGGGCGGAGAGTCCCCCTGGAAAAATGTGTTGGACGTAATTTAAAAAATTTGGGCCCCTCTCAGAAAACTCTTCGCCATCCCTGGTGTCCCAAGTTGGTTACGGGCCTGCTTATCACCCAGAAGGAAGTAACTACGGAAATGCTAAACAGCCAAACAATCTGGAAAACCGTTGACTACAGCTGCGCTCCAATGGCCTCCCGGAGGACCAGTGGAAATTTGTGCTTCCAAGTGTTTTACATGCTATCCGTTCGCTGCTACGTACAGCAACTAACCAAACTCCACATGAAAGACTGTTTTCTTACGCGCGTCGAGCGACGTCGGTGCTGCGATGCTGTCATGGATGTTGACAAGGCCAGTTCTAGGTGGTTTGGGGCCCCCAAGCTTGGGACTTTGGGAACCCAATATATACAATATATTAAATATATGGCATTTACAACATAATATTTATATATGCAGAAATGTCGATTTATTTCAACAAATGTTTATAAACGCGTGTTTCAATGTATACGTATACCGATGACATAAGAATGGCTGCCTAATATCTAAAGTAATAAATCGGAAGATCTAACGAACACATTACGTGTTTGCCACCATTCTTCAATCAAATTCTTGCTCTTCTGGTGTGAATTGGTCAGGAAAACATCCACCGTTTCGACCTATCATAGGACACGTCATTCTCAAAGGAAAAACAAAAATGGGTAGGAATTAGAGATAAACATTAATAATGCAAAAGGTACGCATAAATGAAAAAGACGCAGCCCTTTTAACGCTTGGAATGCTTCACTGCTTGTGGAATGCTTCACCGCATGGTTGCACAATTGCATGCGCTTAGTGCGCAACAAAACAAACATTTTGCTCAGTGTAGAATTTTCTCAGAGGGAACACTGGCTAAGAAGCTTAATAGCAGTGAAACTTCCATTACAAGACAGTATAGACAAACACAACGATAAACACAATACCACGCAAAGAATAAAATATTTTTCTTTGTAGCTTTCCTATTCCATGAGTCCAAGCATTGCATTTTAGATTTCACACATACGGGGTTATAGAGCTTAATCAAACAGTTTAACTGGCGTACACCGAGCAAGACAAGTATGATGAGTGCAAGAATAATTATAACAAAGCGTTTTGTCTGCATCAATCAATGTCGCACAACAGAGAACCTTTGCTGTAAATAGGAAGAAACGCAGCATTTTGAAAATATCTTTTGCATACGTTCCATATTTTCCTTAGCCTGTATTATGTAAAACGACATTTTATGACAAAATGATGGTTTAAAAACATATTTTTGGGGGCATGAAAGTTTAATAAACCATGCAGTGCCGAACAAATGTAAAATTTCACACGGCATGTGACCTCTTTAGCGCCCCCTCGCGTGATGTTTAAGCCACCACCAGTTACACACTGCGCTGGAAGGTGTCATGAACCAGTCAAGGGTTCTTTTACAGCGTCCGAGGTATTATTCTACTAGAAAACCTAGTTATCTTAAAAAAATTGTAAACGCGAGTACAAGCAGAAACAGCTAAAACCATTACAAACAAAAGACAATAACGAAATGCATCCTTTGCTTGTCGGACAAGAATACTAAACTCTTTCAGTATAGCTGATTACTCGTGAACATATATCCACGGGCGGATTAAGGTTGTGTGGGGCCCCTGGCTGAAACTTAGAAAGGGGCCCTTTCTATATATATGAAACTGTCATTAATAGGAAAAAAGTAAATGGACGAACTGAAGTATTTGTATTATTGAAACAAAAAAAGCTTGAGCAAAAAAAGGAATCGTCAACTAATATGGACGTCACAATATGAATGAAACTCATTGATTTTAAGACTCCATTTCTTGCTGGAGACTTGAGAGCATATCGATATATGTTCACAAAACACTGGTGAAATATTTTGAATATACGGTGGCACCCAGGGCCTACGAGCGGGGGTACGAGAGGTGCATTGTACCCGGGCCCGGCAGGTACGGTGGCCCGGGAAAGCTTAAGTGCGCACGATCAGTTTTTCTGTAATCAAGCCTAATATTATTAGTGTAAGCCAGCTACCAGTATAACAGGTATTCTATATTTAAATCTTAGCATGACAGCTGATTCAGATTGCTATACAAACAAGCTATACAAGTTTCGACGAGGGTCCAAAAAATAAGGGGGCCGGAGTTTGTCTTTGGACACCCTGGTAACATTTATTTCGGAGGACTTGGTGGCACCCTGTGGACGACCACCCTGCTATCACGACCACTTTAACGCGGTCTTCCCTAAGCTAATGCATTACCTTTTGTTTCACTAACGCGACCACCCCGGTATCCAGACCGCGGCCACAGATAAGCTGTTACAAAACCGCTAATCGAACAGCGCGTAACACGACCACATATTCTATCGGTGTCCTTACGCTGGAAAACTGGCAATCTGTCAGCAGGAATTTGCTCAGCTGCATCACGTTGTCCTGAAGCGTCGTGGATACAGGGGTGTAGGCGTGCGTGCATGCACAGTTAGTGCCAATATGACGTAACAAACTCATGCTGTAAACTGTTCTGGAATTTGTACTGCCGATGTCGACTTTTTCCGTTGTGTGATTTTATAGTACAGTAACGATAGGCTATGGCAGCACGTAAGACAACTAAATAACTTTCAATCAAGGAAATAATTTTAGAAATGAAGTGATCGCGATAATACATGAAACCTGCACAGTGGCGCAGCGAGGCTAAGTGCCGCCCGGGGCCGACCATAAAAGTGCCGCCCTATCCACCCTCAGATTTGCTTACAAAAATTTAAAATGAAAGAAGATCATGTTTCGTGATCATTTGAAGATATAAGGATTAATGAATCATCTGCGACATCACAATAAAACACTCACAAACTGAAATGGGTCTTGTTTTAAATTTTCGATCATGAGTTTTGCTTTTTCTGCTTGTCGGCACCTTTCCCATTCTTCTATTTTTTGCATTCTTTTCACATGCATATGCTAACCCGACATGATTCGTCAAATTTTCTTTCCTGTTGGTTTTTAATCTCCGGTAAGCACACCGCATGGCTTTTTAATATTGTACTTATTCCAGGGGATCAAACGAAAAAATTAAAGGATGTGATGGCGGCATACCTTCTTTACAGATGTAAACACTTATGTATGCTAAAATTTCGTGTAGTACCCCGTCTTTAACTAAAAAAAGTACATATGCTGCATCTAGCAGGCTATAATAATAATCTGATAAAATGATCTCAGTGATGTAAAGAACGTTTCATTGTTCACTTCTCGTTTCAGTGGTGGTTTAATCCACTTAGACTATATAAAAGGCTTCAAACGTTAACTCTGTCGGCACTTGTGCAGAGAAAAAATATCTTAAACAGGTTTAAAACCGGCTATGGTTGAGAAACGCTATGGCTTGCAGTCTTCATCGTGACTTCCATTTTAGGTCAAGCTGTTGGGTTGGACCTCTTCTAATTACGCGAGCACAGTGTTTGCCTTTGTTCGTTACCAATAGAATCATCGCCAGAAAGTCTTCCATTGGGGGCTTTACGTTTGTGCAGGGGGATTGACATCCTCAAATTTTGCAAAACATCCACTGATTTATACTGTTTCACATTTCATATTGGAGGGATTGAAGCTTTGTTTGCGGAGCAAAGCCCGCTGTGGCGACGGGACTGGTTACCAACAGCCGTCTATTTAGAAAACTGTATTATCAAACCATGCCAGGTGGGACATAGGTCTTTTGGATGCTCAGCAATGATTACCAAGTCTTACGTTCGACGGTAATTGCGTTGAACAATTTTATTCAGTACAGGCATTGGCAAGTTGTACAACCATTTCGATTAACGGCCTTTTTAAAACCCTGCTCAGATAACCTGAAAAATACTTAATACGTCAGGTAACGCTGGGTCTAACGCAACGCGAAATTTGATTACGTTGTCCTGGGACACGTGACATCCGTTATTTCCAGACCAAACTATTTTTTACTTCCAAATGTTGATTGTTAATCACTTTCGCAACAAAATTTTTATCTGCGCAGCGAAACATTCATATCATACAAATTCTGTGCAGGGTACCCCGAAAAAAGGGGATTTTTTGTTTGGGCGTAGAAAAAGTCATGCACGTGTTAGACCCGTTTTTTTCTTAAAAAGCCACGGTGTAGGAAGGGTCTTTACATACAAGGTATCGGTGGTCATATCTGGCCAAATAGGTTTTGCACTGAAAATTGCCTTGACATGTTGAACGTAGTAAATTTGATACATATCAGGTAGCCATGGGTGGTATGGTACCCATATACCCCCGTATAGGCTTTCAGGGACATTTTTGCAAAATAACTCCGGCACCATTCCATTAGTCTCTGAAAATCAAGAAAAATCATGGAAGCACAGGTTTCTAACATTTGTCTAAGTATACACAATCTACAAAAAAACAAAGGGGTCGGGTCGGTCCGACCCGGGTTACCTGAGCAGGGTTAATAAAAGCTTTAATTACAAATCATATCTAAACATATCGTTTACTCTTGCGTTAGGTTTTCAGGTCAAAGGGAAGCCCGAACAGCGGTAGGGCAGGGGGGGAGTAAAGAGTTGAGGGCAATGCAGACTTACAAAAAACAAAAATCGTTACCAGTTATGCTTGTTTTTGTTCAACAACAATGTTGATCTTAAAACTAACAACAGAAATTATAAAAAACCATTCCGAAGTTTCTGGGTGCACCAATAGCTGCAATGAATTTGTTTCAAATCGATCTCGATAAACCATGAAATTACCTCTGATACTTTATGAAAGGGCACCTCCTCCTCCGTTGCCCCTCTAGTGAAAGGGCATGGTGGGCAGTGTCCCCGTCATGCACCCATTCTCCCGCGTCCCTGCTTTTGCCTCGAATTCATCAAAATGAGCGCAACACCTTTTTAAGTTTTCTTGTTTAAATCAATCTTTCTATGACTGCAAATCTTAAACATACCGCTTACATTGAACAAAACAAAGGAAACTTTTACGAAATTCGCGCTGCCTATCGGTTGGCTCTGATTCACTCTGCTTGCAGTTCAAACTGACAAGCTGAGCTCAAAGTTACTCACGCAAACATACCAACTACACTACCCTGCTTCAACAAAGTCATTTTTCCGGAGCATAACGTTATGCAGAAAAGCAGCCGTTGTATTGAAATTGAGCAACATTGCCTTTGCAGAATTCCTAACTTCAACCGCCAAAATTTAGTGTTGATAAGCCCACCTAATGGCTATAAGGCTACAGCTTATGGCACTTATTGAAAATATCCCACTGAACATTCAAAATAGCATGAGATGTGCCAAGAATTTGTTTATAATCTTGGCGATGGCAATTAGCGGCATGCCAACGCCTTAATACGCTTCTTACCGGTGAAGCTGAGGTGAACGATCTTGCCCATGAGCGATCGAACATACAACCTTCCGATAGAGGAGCGGTAGCTCTATCACTGAGCTATTGCCGTCCCAGCGAACTTTTCTTCGCCAATACCTAGGTGTCAGGTGATGTTACGATGTGCAGTTGGGGCTTTACTGAGGAACCAACGATACGAGAAAAGGGCTTAATCTAGCCTTGACAATTTATCGTGATTTCATGCAAAACCTTTTTTATCAGATATTGAGAGGAGGGGCAATATAAATAAATCGCGGTCTACCGAAGCCTTAACGTTTGCTAGTCTGCCGTAGAATATCACCTCTTTCTTTTGTTCAAAGGACTTTTGATTGGGATGGCGGAAATAGCTTTGTCTGGCGAAGATGGTGTAGGGAATGGGGAACAATTGCCCCCGAAATAAGCGTGTTATAAAAACTCCTTGATTTCAAGACAGTGGGGCACTTTAGCCATTGGATTTGACCCAGATTTTTTAGTAAACTTTTCATCAATTTGCTCACGTGTCGTGTTTTTTAGGCTTCTAAATACAGAAATTGAAAATAATTAAAACTTTTAAAGCTTTCATCAATTCATTTAAAAATAATAACAAAGAGCTAGAACTTTCAAACTACTTTCAAATATTAATTTTTATCAGCAAAGTGCCGCCCCCAAAAGGTTCCTCCCGCGGCCCCCCCCTTGCTACGCCACTGAACCTGTAGGAATGCAAGTGTGACGCGACCACCCCACCCCCGCTAACACGGCCAATTGAGTGCCGTCCAGTGGGTGGTTGTGTTATCGGAATTCCACTGTATATATACATATATATATCCAAATGACAATTCTGAAGTAGATAAAATTTTCTTCAAAAAATTATTTTGAGAAAAATCAGCTTTCCATACCAGATTCCCGACCACTAACCTAACTTTAAAACTAAGCTAACCAAAATTTAACCTAACCTTACTTACCACAATAGCCCAGTTTGATATGTCCTAAATTGATATGGTAAAGATAATGATTGTATTCATTGCAATTCAGTATTTCATTTTCCTGTTCACAGTCAAGGACAAATCAGTAAGACTATTAGTAAGAACAAGAGCATGCACTCACTTGTCAACAGGTTGTAGTGGGGCGGGAACACGTAGGAATGGCGTTCCCACACCTTTTCAATGTTTTGCTTTAAAATGAGTTTGAAGCTGTTTCGAAATGGCAATTTTTTGGGTGCGTTCCCACACCTTTTATTGTTAGCACTACATACCTGCTTATCAATAACTGTTGTGAAACTCACTTTCACGTACGTATGGTTTTACGTTCATTCATAAGACATAACACTACTGAATTGTTTTTATTTTTCTACTGAACTTAAGAAATAAAATGGCACTCAATAAAATTCTTAATTAAAAGCACATCCCACAACTTGGTAAAGTCGAAAATCGAATGAGTCTTTGAGTGTAGCGCAGTGGTTCCCAACCGGGGTGCCGTGGCACCCTAGGTACGGTGTCATTTACAATACTGAAGGGTGCCGCGAGAAAAGAAGTTTTGCAATATATCATTCAAAATACATTTTCAAAATGTCATCAGATATTAAAGCAAATTCCTGTGGGTTCGCAACTGGGTGCTGCAAATTTTAGTTTTTCCTGTAGGGTGCCGCGAACCTAAAAAGATTGGGAAACACCGGTTTAACGTGAGCAAGTTTAAAGTTACTTGAACGAAATGTAAGCAGAACTAAGACGTGCTAGTGAGTGTCGGCCAGACCACACGCCAAAGAATCAACTATTTTATGTCAACGAAACAATTTCAATGAGTGAGCACAGAGCGCCCACTTTTCGTTCCAATTGGCGATGGTATCTTTCACATAATATTGTTTATTGTTCACATATTACACTTTTTCCGACTTAGGGATTGGGGCCCCCTAAATGTTGGGGGCCCCTGGCTGTAGCCCAGTCAGCACCCCCCTTTTAATCCGCCAATGCATATGTCCATTACAGATCAAATCTTAATCGTAGCCAGCGGGACAAGGGGGCCATATCCCCAAAATTTCTAGCACATTTTATCCCTTTGTGCTTTGAAAGGCGGTGTCCCAAACAAAAGGGTGTTGCGCGCTTAAAAGCATTTGGTCCCCTTAAAAATTCTAGGCTGGCTACACCACTGTCTTTGGTTTCTATGTTTTAATGGTCTTGCACCTTCCTTATTAATCAAAACATCATTCAAACATCACTTAGTGTTCTTTGCTCACTTGGCATCATTCAAACATTACCTTTCCAAAATATTTTGCGAACCCGCGTAACTGCACACACCTGGTTCTATTTAAGTTGTTACCAAGAAGCAGTAAACAATCTGACGTCATTATTGGGTGGCACCTCGTTGTTATGATGAATTGTTGCATTTTATGGCTCTTTTAATTTATTACATTTTCTGACTATTTTTTAATTATTTAGAGGTGTTGCATTTCATTGTAATTCTGCGTAAAACCTGCAAAGAGAATCACACAAATGCAGTGAACTTAAACAACAAACAATATATAGCTTTAAACTTATAGCCCGTTTCGCATGCATTCACATTCCCCAATTTGTGCAACCGAAAACGAAGCTGGCATCGACTGTGGCTGTCAGACGTCAGTGTAGTGTAACTTAAGATTCAGACAGCTTGAATTAGAAGCATTTCACATTTATTGATTGGATATAACTGCAGAAGGCCCGCTCACATAAACTTGCTATTTGTATGTATTAATTTTCTTGGCTTGCACACAGAAGGCTACAAGCAAATTGATTTTCTCTGTTAAGAACATTCAGTCATACAGCAACCTTGTTCTGATAAACTGTTGCACACTACAAAAAAAACACTTTCTTTACTTTTTCGTGTTCTCAACCAAGGTAACGGTAAATATGAAAGTTTTCTAAAAATGTCTTATTTGGCACAAAACTCGGACCTTCACCGAGTCTTGGCGGATTTTAGAGTTTCCCCTCCACCGAATATTTTCTCCAGTTTGCTGTCCTCTTCAATGTTTTCACCACCGTGTTTCATTTCATTCCTTACTTCCTTACCGCTAATAATTCCAAACAAAGATTTGGCAATTTTACCCACCACCCTGACCATTTCATTGAACTCATAAGTTCGCTTGCCAATCATCTACCCCTGCTGACATCATCAGTTGTGCGCAGGTCACAATTTTTATGTGAGGACTGTTAACTCAGTGTCCCAGACAGTCAATCTTAGTATATCTGGAAAAAAATGGTTCAAGCAAATCCTACCAAAAAAATTTACAAGATGAACATTACACATAACTACAATCCCTTTCAAATTTAACGTAGGCAATATTATAGGTCATTTCAGCACACTTATTCTATTTTGCTGGCTATTGTTTCCTGTAACGTGTCTTGTGCTTTTGCCGACATCGTTAGCCCGACATTGTCATGGTTGCTGCATGGATTCCTGAATTCCCGAACTGCATTGTCGCTTACACTTAACACACTGTATTTTGCATAGGCACCAGGCCCGTAAACAGCTTGGGACACCAGGGGTGGCGAAGAGTTTTCTGAGAGGGGCCCAAATTTTTCGAACTATGTCCAATAGTTTTCAACTATGCCCAACAGATTTTTCCAGTGGGGGAGAACCCCCCCTGGTTACAGGCCTGATAGGCACTCACTTCTAACACCGTCGTTGGTGGTGAAACGCTCGGTACTCCCACCCAGCGTCGCACAATATACATAGGCGGATCCGGGGTGGGCTAAGGGGACTGAAACCTTCCTAAATTTTTTCAGATTCGTATTTTGATCAATGGCTCCCGACACAGAAACGTCCATTAGGTGAATTTTGTGTATAGCTTTAAATAAACCATTTCTTGCACAGGGATAGGGACGAAAATATTAAATGCAAAGCTTATTTTGCTGAATTTGGACAGTCTGAATGTGTATATTTCACTATAAATGAAACTTCTAATAAACAAGTTTTTATGTAGAAAATATGGTCCCAATGTTATATAAATACGTAAGTGTTTACATGAAGTATTTACATTACATATACGTTATACAAACCGCACGTACATAGGCGTAGCCAGAAGGGCCATGGCCCTTCCAAATTTTTAGAATATCTAGTCATTTTGTGCTTTAAGAGACATATACTGTTGCACGCCTAAAATCAACCATTTTGACCCACCTAAAATTTTGGGCTGGCCATGCCACTGCGCACGTAAGTATACTCTTGTTTCATTTGGCTAAGATTGTGCTTCTTGTGGATAAAAAATGAATAAGCAGCAGTCTCAGAACCGTCGCTAGAAAGTTTTCAACAGGGGCCTTTGCGTTTGTGCGGTGGCTTGACATTCTAAAATTTGACAAAATCTCCACTGATTTATAGCGTTTCATGTTTCAATTTAGGGGCTAGGAGCTTTGTTTTGGGGGGCTAAGCCCACCAAAGACCCACGTGGCGACGGAATGAGCAGACTGGGGCCAAAAGTCGAATAAGCTGCAGATCATACTATTTTTTCCTACAAGCTTTTATGAATGAGTGTAGCTCATGTTATTACTGTAGTTAAGTGAAGGCATTAAAATTGCGCTACAACTAACTTACAATACAGTTAACTACATGCTACGTCAGAGCGCTCAGTGACAGCGTAAACTCCAAAATAGCAAACTTAACCGTAAAACATAATCTACATGTCAGGTAGGCTAAAAATGAAGCGCGTTAGATTAGCTGTAGGCTATGCTAAAGGTGACTATTGATTAACATTAGATCTGCTAGCAGGGGTGTAGTGGGGTGGGAACGGCGCACTATAGCAACGTTACTTGAAGATTTATATTTTTCATTTCAATTTCTACGTGTAACGCTTGGACCAGCATAAATGAATAAATAACAAGTTATCTCGTGTATAGGACCGCAGCATTAAAGTGAAATAGGAAGATCCAGTGTGGAAATTCTTGTAGGCGAATCAGTCTTCCTTTGTGTTTGGTGTGGGAACGGTGTTCCCACACCTCTTTTTAGCACTGTACACCCCTGCCTACCAGCAACAATTTTTAGACAAAAGTTCAGCTCAGCACGAAATCAGATGCTTTTTTATCGACTAACATTCTGCTGTCTCCAATAATTTTTTTCAACCTACCGCACAGTTTTTCCAAAATTGCGTTACCGCGATATAGTCGCGTTTCGTACAAAAATTGAATGTGTGAGAATTTGGTCGTTGACTCACTGCAAACTTCACGTTTCCAAATATTGTCTGATCATTTTCAATGCCCTTATGATGCAATAAACACCTTCCAGGGCAAAATGCCAGCATAATTATTGCTTTCGAGTTTTTTGGTATGTTTGTCTCTACGCGTGCCCCAAGCGTTTTTTGGGGTAGACGGAAAGTTCTGCTTGTTTTCGAAATAATATACCTTTTCTTCGACCTTCAAGTTATTTTCTACGGTCAAACGACTTCGATAATGAACAGCATTTTGTTTTAAATAGTTTGTGATTGATAGTTTGCCACTGATGGGCAGGTATTTTTGTAAACAAATTTGGCCATTTTGGCTAGACAATCGTGATGTGCAGGGATGTAACAAGGTTAAATGGCACCTGGGGAAAGAAACAAGTTTGGCGCCCCCATGTCCGAACCTAAGGTCTTACGGAAGCAAACATTTTGAAAAAAGTGCTTGTGACATTGTTATGACTTTTGGTGATTCGGCGCCCGGGGAATTGTGCCGCCTTTCCCCTTCGTTACGTCTTTGGCGTTATGCAATAAAATCGGAAAATTTTCCGAAAATAAACAAATTTTCAAGTCCGAACGTCATGAACTTCTATTCCATGAACATCTGCAATTTTCGAACACAATCGGCCTACGGCATGGATCTTGCACAGACTGCCAACAAACGTTACTGCCGGCATTTCAAGTTTCTTTGTGTAGTTTTTGTGTCACTTCTAATGCTGCCCCACGCATTTTTTCGGCGTGGACCTGTGTTTGTTTTGCTAATAATAAAAATTTTCCGACATTCAACAAGCTACTTTTTTGAGGTTAGATAAGTTTGTGAATAATTTATAAATTTTTTGAAGGCCGTTTCTGCTCCAGAAACGTCCCAGTAAGCCTGGGTAATGGTGAGAACGTGATTAGCTAAAATGTGCATAGTTATTAACCGTGTTTGTTAAAAAAAGTTACCTGAGCAGTTGGGTCTTCACTGCTATGCTGTCAGTACATATCCGGACGAACTCGTCCTTAAGCCCCCCCTAAAAATCCTGGATCTGCCTATGCATATAGTGATATGTGACGACGCTGGTCAGAAAACACGCCTCAATTATTTCCATTCTGCTTGATAACAAGCATCATTATAGAAATTTGAGTACTTCCCTTAAAAATTTTGATATCCTCCTGCACAGACCTTAACGTTGTCTCCGGCTCCGGCTCGAACCTAAAATACTGACTCGGGCTCGGGGTCCTGCTCAGTGGCGATTGTAGAATGAAAAAAGTGGAGGGCACTGCGAGGCCAAGGAAAAAAGTAGGGGGGCCAACATAAATGTCTCTCCTGCATGGTGACTTTCCGTTGTAATGAAGATTAATTTGCTATGATTGACACCATCAAACCCAACATAGACTTGTGAATATCGTCAGAACCGTCGCCAGAGAGTCTTCAATAGGGGGCTTTACGTTTGTGCAGGGTTGCTTGAGATTTTAAAAATTGACAAAAACTCAACTGATTTACAGTGTTTCATATTTCAATTTAGGGGTCTTGGAGCTTTGTTTGGGGGACTAAGCCTCCCAACCCCTCGTGGCGACGGGACTCAATATCGTTAAATATATGACCTAGCGTTATTATTCACTACAGCAGGGTCGCCAACCTTTTTGGAACTGAGAGCTGCTTCTTGGTTCAGATTCATGCGATTCATGCGAAGGGCTACCAGTTTGATACACACACTTCTGAAATAAAATTTTGCTCAATTTGTTTTCAATTGTGTATCGTTAATAATTAAAGATATTCACCAATGTGAAGACACTGATCATGATCTTTTTGTTATTTTCAGAACAAGTTCGCGGGCGACCCACATGGTCCGTGCGGGCGACCTGGTGCCCGCGGGCACCACGTTGGTAACCCCTGCACGAGAGACACCAAGCACCACCAGATGCAATTGCACACTTCCACTGCAATGTCGAATATTCTGTGCTAAACATGCAACTTCCACAGCACTACACTCTACACATATAAAACGAAACACCATTTCCCGTACACAATTGTGCCAGGCCCCACATGAACGAAAACAGCTTCATGAAAGTAAAAACAATTCACATGAAAGAGAAATGGTTCTAACGACGAATGCTATCCTGACACAGAGACAAAAGTAGGCTGCTGATAGCCAACTCTTCGTCAAAGTATTCTTACTACAAAGCAAGTTTTTTGAAACAAACCATCTGCCAACGGATTAGTGGCTATGACTAATCAGTTTTTGTGGTAGCTTACGAACACTTTGTGATGTAACAATAACAATGTTATGCAACTACTATCACAAGTGTAATACCCATGTGCAGCGTGGGTAGGGTAAGGACTTTCAATGCAATATGCAGTTAACAACAGTGAGGTTTCGGCACCAGTCGACCACTGGCACTTAAACTAGCAAAGCCGCGCCGCAGGTAGGTATGTGTGTATCGGCGTTTTGGGCATGTACCTGATAGCAAGATGTAACAGCAGGCATAAAACTTGCTCAGCAGATATTCCTAACAAAGTTGTTCATTTAAATATACACACTAAATTTTTCTCTGACTGATCCTCAAAAGCTGACTTTTAAACCCTGTGTTAATTTATGGCAGTGATGCCCAACGGGGTCCAGGCGGTCCACCTATCCACAGAGAGCATAGGCGTAGCCAAGGGGGGCAAATGGGCTATGACCTCCCAAGATTTTTAGAAAATATATTCATTTTGTGCTTTGAGAAGCGATTTTCTGAACAAAATAGTGTTATTTGCTTAAAATCAAACATTTTGGCCCCCCCAAATTTTTGGGCTGGCTACGCCACTGACAGAGAGTTCCATACGTCTTTGATAAAACGTTCACTGACCTATGTGCAAGCTTCGACTAGTTGTTCATGAGGTGTCAGCGTAGCAGAGTGGCCCATCGGATACTTAAAAAAGATGGTCCATGGGTCAAAAAATTGAGAACCATTGATTTCTGACTCTTGTGACAAGGTTTTTTTTAAGGAAACTGTTAGGAACCCGGTTTGGATCTGTAGGGATCCGATTTTTCTGAATCTAGGGACCCGATTTTCTCTGATTTTAGAGGCCCGATGATAATGTTCTCTGATTCTAGGAACCCGATTTGAAATTCTAGGGACCCGAATCGGGTCCCTAAAACGCCTTTGAAAAAACCCTGCTCTTGTCATAAGCGAAACACGCACCACCTCAAATAAACCAAAAGAAACTGTTGGACCAGCTATGTCCAACCCGCGGCCCAGTTTAGGTGTTCGCTGTAGTGAAATTATCCTACATACTGACAACCTGTCCTTATTTTCATAATCTTCAATTATAAATTTTGCTGCAAGTGGTCCTGAGTGCCACTTTAACACGTCTGTTACCACTGCAATCAGGATTCGAACGTTTTCAGTACATTAGCTCAAGCTCAATATAGTTTGCTAAGGTAAGATCAAAGTAAGCCATTCAACGTGCGGCCCTCATTTATATGTCATTCAGTGTGCGGCCCTGGTCAAGACAGTGACATGATTTTTGGCTCTGTAAGCCATTTGGCTTGGACATAGCTGAATTAGACAAAAAGACAATGAGCAATACGATTCCCACACAAATCCCTGCAGGGTCTACGTCAGAATTTCATTTCAACATCAACTCAGTGCAACTTAATCGTAACATGTCGACTGTCAAATTCATCAACAAAGTTATCCAAATCTTTTTCAGCTCGTACCCTTTCAATTGAAAGTAGAGCATTGCTACTCAATCTTTCACTGGTCGTGGAATTTCTGAGCAATATTTTCACTAATTTCAGTTTTGAAAAAATTCTCTCTCAAGAAGCGCTGGTGACCGAAAGAGCTACAGCTGTTAGTAACAACTTGTATAAGCAATCAAACGCACCTTTGTAAGGAGCTATAAATGAAATAAATTGTTTGAGCGATGTAGGCAAGTCAAGTCAAGTCCAGAGCTGCGACTCTTTCCGAAGCAAATTCTTTGCCAGAAGTGTTTTATGTTTCAAAATGATTTTCACTAATTGAATATGCATTTGCGAATTTTTCAAAGTGTTCTTCTGATAGAAATGTTTGACCTCAGGGTCAAAGAGCTGAAATGCCGGAAAGAATTGCTCCTGAACCATTACAAAATGTCATTACAAAGTTCTATGAGGTTACAGGACATGTGTAGGTAGACTTAAAACTGAAGTCACGACCAGTTGCGTAAGATGCTTCGAAGTCATACGAAACACAAGGCAGCAGAACACACGCCTACAGTCAGGATAAATTCGGATGAATTAACTGACCCCAATTCTTAATGCTGTCGCAGACATTTTCCTACTGGGACAAGCAAAAATCATCTGCTGACAGTAATACAATCCAGTTCTACCTCACGCTGAAATGCACGACAGATCAACCTTCCGTTTCTTAGCTTCGAACTTAACCTTTCGCCACCAAAACCGTGGTCTGACAAAATTTCACGCAGGATCCGAGCAACCATTGATGTGTGACGTCATAAACAGCTCCCATTACCCGATCGTCAAAACCAACAACCGAGCTTATCATGCACAAGAGGGCTTCTAAATAACCGTTTAAAATTTTGCTGGCTGAAAGTTGTCTGCTGTATATGTCAATCAAACGAATTTGAACGTGAAATTAAGTACAAAACTGGGGAGCCAAGCAAGGGGCCAGCCAAAAATCTGGGTGGCCATGGCTCACTCAGGCCCCACTTAGAACCGCCACTGTGGGTGGAAACCCAAACCAAGTTGGCCAAGGATCAAAACATGGGTCGTGCTGAGGCGATCCAAACCTGAGTTGCATATTTTCAACGTTACCACTGCTTATCTTCGTCAGTCTGTGACGTAGGTATTTCAGAAAACAGTAGATTGCTGACATTAAAAATTAACTTAGTAACTTACTGCCAAAAATCATCCACACAACCATTGTTTTTTCGTACGTTATTCAAAGCTTGGATCACGAGCTGTTCACCAAACTCAGATTGGGGTCGTGCTCAAAAATATTTGGGAACCGCTGATCTAGCCATTCGAACGTAAGCGGTTGAAATTTTCTTTTTATTTCATTAGCAGCCCAGGCCCGTAGCCACGGGAGGGCATTCGGGGGCAGTTCCCCCCAAATTTCTTCTGTGAACCCCCAAATTTTGTTGCGCCCAGAAAAATTTGATTTAAACATACAGTAAAAGCAAGGATCTTGCCCCCCTAAAAATGTATTGTGCTCCACCAAATCTTGACAACTGGCTACGGGCCTGTAGTAGCCTATTTAATAATTTAAATAACAAAGCCTAATCTGTTGAAAAAATTTAATTTAGTTTAATTTTAGCCAATGCGCTTTATCGAGAAAACAGATTGCAAGCTATCTTCAAGTAAAGCCATTTACAAAAAAAACATCTTTCCATTTACGCAGAGCCGGATTAAATGCTAGGGGGGCCCGGGGCAATTTTTTCTGGAGGGCCCCTATGACGTAATTCACGACGTCATCGTTTGTAAAAGTTACGTTTCCGCTGATTCGCAAGGCTCCCATTTGTTTTTCGCAAGGCCCGGTAGTCGAGAATGTGCTTACTCAAATGCACATTTACAGTTAGCTGCGACAAGAGAGAATTTATTATATGAAGACTAGTAGAGTGTATTTTTACTAAGAAAAAATATTTTTCAGGCTAGAAAGTGACTCGGCAAGAAACAACATTCACTCGAACAATAAGCACACACCAGAGATTGCAAACAAAAACACCTGAAAAAGAACATGCCAATATGGCCAGTCAGGCTAAGTGTGAAAGCTGTTTCCAAGCTAATGTCTTGATTTTCACCTTCATTTTCAGATGCTCTGGTTAACGCGACTGCTTTAACGTTGCTGCTTGAAAGATTTGCTAGAAAAAGCAATTCAGTCGCGGCGTTTTAGCTAACACTTCCAGATCCTTGCGCTTTTTCTCAGAAGCTTTGCGCTTGTCATAGCTCCTGATGGCAGTCTGCAGGTTTCTGCATCGCGCAAGCTAAACACTGCAATCTACTTTTCTGTTCTTTCGTTCTAACGAATCGACTGATTAAAACTTTTTCTGACGGACCACGCAATAACACGTGGTGTAAATGGCTTGAATAGCTTCATACGTTTATGATGTAACACAACGATAGTAACCATCGGAAGAAAAGTGCGTTTCCACCATACATTACCTTTGTGACGAAACCAATGTCCAGTTCGGCTGCGGCGACCTCGAGAATGTACCAGAAGTTCGGGATCATTGATAACAGTGTTGACACTTCTGATATTTTAACATGACATCAGATGTGATGTTCTCAGATAAATTTCTGATGTTTGATGTTTTGGCGACAAATCTGATGTTGACTGGTTTGTTGTTTTTTTCACATTTCCTCTCATTTTAGGACGAAAATAAGTTAGATTCATGATCTTTAAGTTTCTTTTATCAACCTCTCGCCCTAATGTGTCTTTGGTTATCGTTTGAAACTAAAGAAGCTCTCTTTGCTGCGTTGAGACTAACATCTTACGTAAATCATAAACGACTTCTCCATTTAATGGCGATATTTCGCTCTGTTTTCGACTCAACGAGGGTATTTACTCTTTGTTAGGTTTGTTAATAGAAGCATTTAGCTTATATGAAACGGTAGCGAAAAATTTTGATTAGCAACGTTTTTGCGACATTTGTGCAATCGGCGCGATGCATGAGTAGAGAGTCATACCCATGCCAAAAGAAACGATTATTAGGAAAATGTTACCAGCGAAATCCAATATATATGCATTGAACAAAACCGAAAATACTCCTAGGTTTTCCACTAGCGATTACTAAAACTGGCAGACAGTCAAACTTGCAGAGAAATCAGTTGCTGGTGGGGGTAGGGTTGCCAGATGCGTTTTGCAAAAATACCGGCCATTTTTTCAATAGTGACAGATGTAGGCTGTGTCGTAATTCGTAACTGCATAATGACATTGGATTCTCGATTTACATTTTGTGAAAAGAACGCTTTTTTGATAATGCATTCATTTTTCGTGTTATTTTCTTTTTAATTTCATGAAGCTCACACAATGATTGGTTAAAAAAAAATTCGAACTGTGGATAAATATATGTTTTGTGAGCAGAGTCTCTAGTCCTATGCTAAGCATTAGCAAACTAACCTACTAAATAAAAAACGGTAACTTCAGTGTTTACTTTGGACGGAGGCGTTTTCTTAGCTTTCAAAAATAATAGACTTTGTAAAAATCCTCTTCTACATGTTGCATATCAATTAGTGGCGTAGCCAGCCCGAAAACTTGGGGGGCGAAAAATTTTGGGAGGGCCAAAATGTTTGATTTTCGGCGAATAACACTATTTTGCTTGGAAAAACGTCTCTCAAGGCACAAAATGACTATATTTCTAAAAATTTTGGGGAGACTATGGCCCCTTTGCCCCCCTGGCTACGCCTATGATATCAATTTCTGAAGCGAACATCTTTCCGTACAGTTTCATGGTATTTGCTTTTATATGGTAGCAGGGCCGTGGGAACCGCCCCCCGCACCCCCCGGCCGGGGGGGGCCCCAGCCATGTCTAGGGGCCCCGCCTCAGTTGCAATACTTTTACTGTTTTACTTTTTTAATTTTGAAAATTATTATTTATA
>Ga0210059_1003698_pt1 | contig 24598 bp, 14 predicted proteins | sample Ectturendosymbi2_FD_188042 | JGI IMG/M metagenome (GOLD analysis project Ga0210059, IMG submission 188042) | Ecteinascidia turbinata endosymbiont from Florida, USA - Sample 2 (SPAdes) (version 2) | ecosystem: Host-associated > Tunicates > Ascidians > Unclassified | place: Key West, Florida...
CCACCTTGGCCCACTTTGCCTGGCCCTGGGCGCCAACTGTTAGGTGGTAGTATTTCGCTGAAGTTTTTACTGGAAACTAGGCTACAATCCAAGTCTTTTGATACTTTGGATGACCTGCTGGGGTTTCTGGTTTAAAAGTTGAGATGTTAGTTAGTAAAAATACTTGACTAATTAGCTAATTATTAATTTGTTTATTCTAGATCATAACTTTTGAACCAGAAATGCTAGAAAGTCGATCAAAGGCTCAAAAGACTTGGACTCAAGCCTAGTTTCCAATGAAAACTTCAGCAAAACAATTTGGCCTAGTAGTTGGGCCCTAGGCCAGGCAACATCAGCCAAAATGACCCTAAAAGTACTTCACTTATGACGTCACCCACAAAAAATCCGCATCCCCCAACCAAAAAATTTTTTTTCAAGTGTAATCTACTAGGCTGGCCGATCCGGTTGAGCCCTTGAACAGCTTTTTAGCGCAATTGACGGAGGAGCTAGGGCGTTGATAAGGCAACTGAAAACTGCTGTTTTAGGCTGAAATCAAAGTACGAATATATTGTACCCCGGTTCTCAAAGTGTTAAATGCTTCTACCAAATTTCAAGCAAATTCAACGAAATCTGACTGTTCACCACACGCTTTTCTTGCACCGACTATGCGTTCATAGCATTTGACCTGAAAAAACAAAATTTCCACTTGCCCACACAAACACCGCTACACTGCTTAAACTTGCTCCTAGAGCTCCATATTTTCACGTACTTGCTCATGCAAGTATCTTCTAACAGCTTGCCAACTCCTACAAATGTGCTTTTTACCTTTCCCCTTTTTTTGGATTTATGAGAGACAGATCTCGTGCGTGTTCGAAGCTAGAAAGTGGACGAAGGTTTGGTGCTTGTGTAACGTCATACAGATTTATGTGAACAGTGTACCGTATCTACTAATAAGCCAACATGCTGTAAATTTTAGTGAATTATATGATTATTATAAATTTTTACTTAGAAAAAGGTGGAAGCAAATAATTTTGCCTTTTCAGTCCTGTTATTAACGAAAATCATCAGTTTTTTCATGCCTTTTACGTCATTTGCCCCATCCGCACACTGAGCTGAAACATGGGTTTGATTGGGGGTGTGTAACTGGAGTTACGTCATATGAAATCAGATAGTGAATGATTTGTATGATAGAGGATGGTTTTTGTGGAGTGTTGTTAGAATTTGAAAATGTTATTTAACGTATTTATTGAGAAATAGCTAATTTAGTGAAATTTTGGTGTTTACATCCGTGTACTGGGGGAACGACCCTAACAGTAACTCTTTTTTCTACTTTATAGTAGCCACAGTAAACACGCAGTTAATGAAAACACAAATATGAAATTAGATTAAGTCTGTCCAAAGAACAAACAAAAAAGAGAGGCAACAGTTGTTTGGCACCTTTAATCACTTTGTAAGGTGTGATTTAATAATAGGCTTGTTGAATGCCTGTAATGGAACAGAGGTAGAAATCAATAAACTAGTAAAATAAAACGTTGTGTCAAGGTATAAGTGGACATACTGATATCTCCCAGCTGGGTTTATTTTCAGTCATTTGCCAGTCATATAGACCAAAACGTTTTTGAAATGAAATGACCAAAGAAATTTAAGTCAATTCCGTCATGTCAGAAATGAGAAAAGGCAGACTAGTCACTAGTGAATACTGTTATGCTGAGTTTTATGATTGTTGCGGGACAAATGACCGAAATCTTTCAGCGAACAAAGAAACCCAGTCTCCCAGCAAGCAGTTGCAGACCTGATGAGGACCACATGCATCGAAAATTACATTTAAAATTATCAAAATACGGACAGGGTATAATACCGAAAACCTACACTAGGCCGCTCAAAACCTTTGACTGGGCTGTAGCGCATGCGGCCCGCGGGTTGGAGATAGCTAAACCAGAATGAAACCAGCACAGAGACGACAGAACGCTCACCACGCATACCCGATATCGCTGCGTACCACCAGCACAAAAAATGAAAGCACTACCACACGTCAAACAAATACATGAATCACGATTACACTTAGTATATTGGTATACACAACAACTCACCGGCATGGTTGCACTTGAGATTTCCAAAACGCGTGCTGTATAAGATTGCGTGATCTAATTGATTCCTGAGTTCCAACTGCTTCCAGTGAATGTAACGCACAAAAGAATGGCGGCTCCTTTACTCGTGGTAAAAAGGTTTATATGCTCACAACGGTTCGATTTTATGACTTGGCTATTGCTCTAGAATTTTTGAAAAATATTTTTTAATTACTGTAAACATTAATTTCAAATGAAAAAAGTGGTTAGGTACAAATATTCTGATGATAAAATATATTTCTGTTGCAAAACAACTATAATTGGTGAAAGCAGCAGTGCAAGGCAACAAACATCACGTTCGGTTACCCGGATGTGGAATAGGCGCGAAAGTATGATGCTCTTTCCCACTATGGGGTCAAAGGTTACCATGAAACATGGTTCTGCTTCTTTTGCGAAAATACAAGGATTTCTTCTGTTGTGTCACTCTTTATTTGTACAATTAAAAGTTTTCAGTGTGGTATAGATAACATGAAACTAGTGGAGCATTATTTTGTTTTTTTCATGCCTGCCCTGTTCCCGTGTTTCAGTTTATTTTAGAGTGCATTCACGTTGTCGATACCAACCAATCAAGTTATGAATGCAGTGCCTAACTAGGATAATCGGCTAGCCTGAAAATGGCTGAACGGTGGCAATCACGGCAAACTTAAACTAGACAAAGTACTATGGGTTGTTTAGGCTGACCCAAAGTAAGGTCACTGCTTTTGTTTTGTTATCGGGAAATGTGGAAACGTTGCTGAGAAAGCAAACCGATGGCTTTATTTTTAAATTGGTTGAACAAATTGAAATAACTTCTTTTTAGCCAATCCTTTGGTCTACAAAATAGGCATATTTTTCATGTTCTTCCACCAGTATCTTGTTGTGGTACCCCTAAATCCATTGTTTATCAAAAACTTTAGGCTAGCCCTATGTACAAAACTGATGCATGATTGTTTTAATAGGCTATATCTATGTTGAAAGAAAATTAGTGAGTGGTTTATTATTTATACTTTGTTGTTATATATATATATATGGTGGTATCTGATTTTAGAAATCCTACTTACTAGGTGCCCTTATCAATTTGTCAGTGTACCATATATTTTCATGATGACAGTTTTCTGAATCATGTATTGTGTGCATTATTTGTTATAATAAGTTATGATTAGGGCAAGTTTTTGTCGCAGTAAAAAAGTGAGAAAGTTGCATTTATTTTCAACGAAAGTTGCATTTATGAGCACATTTGACTGCGAAAGACTTGACTCAACTGGTTTTCATTTACGCAGACTTGGCCAAAAACCAAGATTTTCTACACTTCCACCTCTAATTGAGTTCGGTCACTGTGTACTTGGCTGGGGTTGTAAAATTATCTAGCTTGCAAACCAACTGTTTTGTCATGATATTAGATGACATTGAGACGCAGCTAATCCGTCATATATAGCTCTTTTTCATGGAATCAAAGAGAATAAAACTAAACTGAAATAGTTCGTAGTATTTCTTTTAATTATACTTAAACATTTTGTGCAATACTTGATAAAAATTGCAGTAAAAAGTTGCACGCAAAAATCTAAAAAGTTGCAAAAAATTGCAATATAAAATTCTTGGAAACAGCTCAAAACATTGAACTACATTTATTTTGAATATTTCGGAAGCTGTAAAAAAAAGTTAGTTGCCCAACCGTTAGGTAGTAGTATTTCGCTGAAGTTTTTACTGGGAACTAGGCTACAATCCGAGTCTTTTGATACTTTGGATAACCTGCTGGGGTTTCGGGTTCAAAAATTATGATGTAAGTTGGTAAAAATATTTGACTAATTAGATAATTAATTAATTTGTTTATTTTATAGCATAAGTTTTGAACCAAAAATGCTAGAAAGTCACACAAAGGCTCAAAAGACTCAGACTCGAGCCTAGTTTCCAATGAAAACTTCAGCGAAACACTTTGGCCTAGCGGTTGGGCCCTAGGCCAGGCAACATGAGCCAAAATGACCCCAAAACTACTTATGACGTCAGTCACAAAAAATTCGCACCCCTCAAACCAAAAATTTTTTTCGAGTACAATGTACTAGACTGGCTGATCCGTTTGAGCCCTTGAACAGCTCTATAGCGCAATTGGTGGAGGAGCTAGGGCGTTGGTAAGGCAACTGAAAACTGCTGTTTTTTAGGCCAAAATCGAAGTATGAATATATCGTACGCCGGCTCTCAAAGTGTTAATACAATAATGATCATGTAAACCCGATTTGTTAACACGTGAATTGACTGCTCATCAAGCAACAATTGTGTAAACTGCAGTTGCGACAAAAAACGCTTGACCTTTTTCCTTTGTCGCTGTGACGTCATCCACACGCGAAAAAGTTCAGCCGCTGACTAGTGAGCAGTGGGCATTTTTTGGTGCACACATACAATTTCTTCAGCATAGAATATCTCGCAGATACTTTCAGGTAAACTAAATTAAAATATACTGTTGTATAGAGCATCAAAATGCAAATCATACCATATAAATTTTTCGATTGGAATTCGCGTGTAAAACGAGATATCAGCGTCTATGTGAAGATTGGCTGCTGGCTGGTGCACCCCCTGTAGTGTAATTTTTCATAAATGTTGTGTGTGTTTTTCAGAATTTTAAAGCTAGTTTTTAAATAGTTCTGTTTGCAATTACGGTAAGTAAGTTTTTTATTGTGTGGATTAATATATTTCTAAACAGTATAATACAGTGTTCAGCAAACTGCAGCTCACTGACATGATGATGTTTAGTGTGGCTCTTCTTCTAGCTGGTCTAGCATATTTAATGTTTGTTTCATTTATGACCAATTGTGTTTACATCACATGAGTTCGTACGATTATTAATCAAGGCACCTATGTGATTTTATAACAAAGACAGTGAACCAAAAGTTCTTAGGCTACTTAAGTTCCCAGAAGAAAATTTAAAATTTTCAAAGAAACATATTGTCAAAAACATTGTGTCTTTCTCAATTTTGGAATGAAAATGAATGCTTGTCACAAAGAGTGAATTGCAGACCATGAAAGTGGAAGAATACAGAAATACATTGCAAGTCTATTAACACGTTGCATGCATATGGGAGAGAATGACCATTGTCATTGTGGCTGAATTCGCACCACCGCCAACCGCAGGCAGTGTCTCCCTCAAAAAACGCAAATGACTAGGATGAGTTCAGAATGAAGAAGAACAGACTGGGATTTTGAGACATTCTGGAATAATCAGCAGAAAATTTGAATGTTATTTCACATCTACAAGTGTTCTAGAATCTGAAAATCAAATCAAAAAAGGGCATCAGAAGTTATAATGCCAGCAGAATGACAATATTCCAAGATCAGTCTGCAAGACGTCACTAGAACAAGAAAAATGGTAAAATCAACGAAATGCTACATTCATTTTTATAACTTTCCGGAATCATCGGCAAAAATATTTTAACACTTAGAGAGCTGGCGTACGATATAATCGTACTTCGATTTCGGCCTAAAAAACAGCAATTTTCTGTTGCCTTACCAACGCCCTAGCTCCTTCGCCGATTGCGCTAGAGAGCTGTTCAAGGGCTGAAACGGATTGGCCAGTCTAGTAGATTGTACTCGAAAAAAATTTTTTGGTTGGGGGGTTGCGCATTTTTTGTGACTGACGTCATAAGTGAAGTAGTTTTAGGGTCATTTTTGCTCATGTTGCCTGGCCTAGGGCCCAACCGCTAGGCTGAAGTTTTCATTGGAAACTAGGCTCGAGTCCGAGTCTTTTGAGCCTTTGATCAACTTTCTAGTGTTTCTGGTTCAAAAGTTATGATCCAAAATAAACAAATTAATTAATTAGCTAATTAGTCAAATATTTTTACTGACTTACATCATAACTTTTGAACCCAAAACCCCAGCAGGTCATCCAAAGTATCAAAAGACTCGGATTGTAGCCTAGTTTCCAGTAAAAACTTCAGCGAAATACTACTACCTAACGTTTGGTGTCCAGTGCCTGGAAAAGTGGGCCAAAGTGGCCTAAAAGTCCTCCACTTACGACGTCACTCACAAAAAAAACGCACCCCAAGCAAAAAAATTTTTTTCGAGAGTAGACTAGAAGACTTGCCGCGTCTTTTGATGCTTCGACCAGGTCCGTAACCCGAACAGGAGCGGAGATATTCCCGCGCAAAGCCACGTGCGTTTAGGCGTTTTTTTTCGAAAATTCTCGAAAGCAGCCGGATGCCAAAGAGTTAAGTTATTTCACATCTACAAGTGTCGCAAAATCCAAAAATCAAATCTGAAAAGGGCACCAGATCTTGGAATGCCAGCATAATGACAACATTCCAAGGCCAGTCGGCGAAACTTTACTCAAACAAGAAAAACTAAAAAAACAATAAGATTGCGTGTCGCGACGCGTATGTAATCCCATGCGTAAGAGCGTGACATCACATGATGAAGTGCACTTTGAAAGGCTACCAGCAAAGTCTTGACCTTTCTACCAGCAGCACTTATCAACAACCGACTGATCACTAAAGCGATTTGTGACTGATCTAAGCTACCGGCAAAACTATTTTCTTGGTCAGTCGAGTTTGCACAACTCAAGAGAATAAATAGATAAGCAGAGGAGCTGTTTGCCACAATACAGAGTGTTCACCACAATTGCACGGTCTGATAAACTCCATTCATGTTGAAATCCAAAATAGTTGGTTGGTAGTTAGTTTTGTGGTGCTAACTTTTATTTCTGTTTGGACATTTATGATTTCAGGTGAAATAAATATTTCTAGGTTCAGAAATGAAAAGTATCAGTGTTGAAAATGGCGATATTCCAGCAACAGCCTGAAAAGGGCCTCATTGAAAAGTGCAAATTGTGAAGGAAGTGTGCCAAATGCAATGACACTGTATAGCACATGTGAGGTTTCACTGTGCATGATACCAAGTTTGAACAAATATCACACCTTGAAACATGTGTAGGCTACATTCCCTTTTATGTGTCGTACCACAATTCCTAGCTTTTTGGCATGCCACAAATCATTGTTGTTATTTGTGCATTGCAATTCATTACATTCTGCGTCCACCCTCCAAGCAAACAAAGTGACAGATGTTGAGGTTAACTGTGAACAAATCGCAGTGAAAAGACTGTCGTACAGAGTAGCCTACAGTACCAGATTTTTAACAAATTCATTTGCAAATGGTTTAACAATCCTTTTTCAAACAGGTCATACCAACGAGGTAGCTGTGGTTGCTGCGCTGTAACACATTGTTCGTGATGCCCGGAAATAAAAAAATTACATGAATGCATGTGGTAAAAATACAGCTTTCTCATGTCTCACACTTCTTGTAGCTCTTCTGTTTCGTAAGTTATAGTGAAAAGATAAAGCAAAAACCACAAAGCAGTTTCAAGCAAGACAACTCACGCTACATTATGAACTGCGGCCAGATACAACACAGTGTTGCGACACCCGTTCACATGATAAGGTACAGGAAGCGTCGCACCAAAAGTCTTAAAGGAGTTCCAATCCAGATTTGCCCATTTACAGGGTAAACAAATGTTTTTAGTTTCTGCATCTTCCATTGAACAAATTTGGCCATCCTTGATATAACATTGGCATAATACACACACTATAATAAGTAAAGTACAAACCCATATAAATTTATAGCCCAAAGACAACAGTCCAGTCATTCATTCACAATCATTTTTAAAGAAATAAGCTATGAACAATACTAGGTGAGAAAAGTGAAGGACAATATCAATGAACAGTATGATGTGAAAAGCCATGAAGCAACTGTGAAAGTATATGTGACATGCATGACAGTAGCAAAAAATAAATTTTTATTTTTCGCAACACAGATTGATGTGATTTTCATTTGTTTGAGAAAATGACCCAGCAACTTCCAAACCTAGAGGAACAGGAAAAACCAGCTGAATGCATGTGTAAAATATAAGTCATGCAGTAAATATATAAACAAGCTCTTAAACTGTTGCTCAAACACATTAACCACAAGATAATGCTGCTGATAAGATGCTCAACATTAAAATGAGTGATGAAACAATAAAAATGTATGATGAACAGCCCATAAGATCCAATTATTGGTTTGGCATAACGGTAAGGAGACACACACACAAATCAACAAAACAATAACATATGATGAGCAAATAAGCAAGGATGATCAAGAATCCAAGTGTCAAAATAATAGTCATAACAAAGGAAAGAGTGGAAGGCATGCAACATACAAAGAATTCAAGCAACAGGAGTGGAAACTGGTTTTGGCACCAACCTCCCCAAAAGTTGGGTGCCACCACAATACTTAGTGACACACTTTTTAAAAATAGCACTGCTGCCACACCTTCCAAAAATTAGCTTTACAACACTAATCTGATTCTATTTGAACAAGATTTTAGAACTGAGGATACATCCGTTTTTATGAAATAAACTTCATATTAAAAATTTTGTTGATTGGTTTGACTGAATCACTTTTGCAAAGAGTAATTATTATGCAACATTTATCTGGGGCAGTTTTTGTAGGTGCGAAATTTATTGCAACATGGCCACATTAATTAGGCCATGGCACTGCGATTAAGTTGGTGATGTAGCTGTAGGCATGTTGATTTCATTTGCTGAAATGGACATGTTGATGTCACAACATCCATTTTTGAAGTTAGAAAACTGAATGAGGTTTTGATGTAAGGGTAAGCATGTTAAATTGTGGTCAATACAGGATGATTAAATCGTTTCCACTTAACACCTTTGCTGCTGGGACAGTTTGAATGAACCTTGGCTTTAGCAACTCCACAACTCGCTAGGCTACTGTGCTAGAGAGCTGTACAAAGACTCAGTGAGTCTTCTAGTTTGCAATGGAAAAAAAATATTTGTTTTTTTGTGGGTGACATAAGTGGGGTGTGTTTCTGGCCATTTTGCCTCAGGTTGCTTGATCCTGGGCCCCAAATTTCAAAATAAGAATATGTATGATATCTGAAAATACTATTCACTGGTATGTGTGCAAATATTTAGAAATAAATAATATGCATATATATTTTCCCTTGTGTTGCTAACCTTAAGGGTCATTCTTTGTCAAATGAACCAAAAAAATTGGAAAAGTCAACCCACCATCTCAGATTTTCCTCAAATTTAATAAGCAGATGTAATTTTCATGCCGATTCCAAAAAACTAATTTTTTTTTAAATTGGTTAAGGTTTCGCAAGGTTATGGACCACACAAAATGACTACTTTTGTGGTCAATGAAGTGTAACAACTAGCAAGAAAATCATCAACTAACTTTAAAACTAAAATATTCTCACTGTAATCATTTAATTGTTGTAAAAACTTGACAGGAGGTTGTCTCAAGTATCTTACCTTCACTTGCAAAGAAAATTTTCAAAAAATCCATGTGCTTACCCCAATTTTGGGGTAAAGAAAATGGTTAGTCCTCAAAATCACTCATGCATGACTTAAATTTTGAATGGTAATAACTCGACGAGCACACATGTTATTGGCATGTGTAATACATCATCTGAAAGCTCTCACTGAGGAGATTTCAGTCTTAAAATATCCTCATTGCTTATTTTGTTTCTTTTGAATAAACGTCCCACAAAGTTTATTTCCTAAGATTTCAATGTAATTACGCTTTAACCATTTTAGTCCCATGTGCACCACTTTTTTTCTAAACTTTGCACAACAATAACTCGCCAGCCGACTGGGTAAGAGAGCTGTTCAAACCCTCTGAAGATGCAGGAAGTCTTGTAGTTCATTTTTTTTTATTGGAAAAGTTAGGGCTTTGGTTTTCTTGTGGGTGACATCATAATGGGGGTAGGTTCATGCATTTTGGCCGAGGTCACCGGGCCCTGGACATCAAACCAATGACCCAATTTATTGACTCAAAGTTTTATTGGAAACTGGTCTATAATTGAAGTCATTAGAGCCCTTGATCGGCTTTTTAGCATTTCTGGATCTAAAATTATGGCTCTAAAACCCAAATTTTGATGAAAAATCAAGTTTGGCAAAAGGTAACCGTGGTCAAATTGGCTGAAGGCCATAACTCGCCAGCCAACTGAGCAGGAGAGCTGTTCAAACACTCAACAGATGCGGAAAGTCTTGTAGTTTCAATTTAAAAAGAAAAATTGGAAAGTGTTAGATATTTGAAAAATTCGAAAGTGTTAGATATTTGTTGGTGACATCATAATGGGAGTAAGTTTATGTAGATTTGGATAAGACTATCAGGCCCTGGGCGCCAACGCCAAGAACCAATTTTTGACTCAAAAATTTCTTGGAAACTAGGTTGTTGTACGAGTCTTTAGAAGGGTTGATGGCTTTCTATCATTTCTGGTTCAAAAGTTATGGCCAAAATAGGACAAAAAATTAGGGAAATCCCTTTGGGGATAATTTATAAAATAAGCAATCAGGATATTTTGGGACTACCATCTCCTCAAGGAGAGCTATCAGATGATATATGTATTGCAAATGCCAATAGCATATGTGCTCGTCGAGTTATCACCATTCAAAATTTTTGTCACGCATGAGTGATTTTGATGACTACCCATTTTCTTTACCCCAAAATTGGGGTAAGCGCATGGATTTCCTAAAATTTTTCTTCACAAGTGAAGAAAGGATACTGAGACAACCTTTTGTCAAGTTTTTGCAATAATTAAATGATTACAGTGAGAATGATGTAGCTTGAAAGTTAGTTGATGATTTTCTTGTAAGTCATTACGCTTCATTGGCCACAAAAAGTAGTCATTTTGTATGGTCCATAACTTCGCAAAACCTTTACCAATTTCAATAAAATTTAGTTTTTGGAATCGGCATGAAAAATTATATCTGCTTATTAAATTTGAGGAAAATATGAGATGGTGGGTTGACTGGCTGGGACAGTTGATAGAGAATGACCCTTAAATGTACTCCTTTAGAAAAGGTAAATGTACCCCAAGTTTGGAGCCCTAGATCGTTCCATAAAATCAGTGCAAGAATACCAATAATTTTTCCTCAAATCAAAATTTTAATATCTTTTTGGTTTTACAAGTGCTTCATGGTTGATCTTGACCTTGACTGGTTATGTTGTTTATTTTTTTAATTTGTCGCTTGAAGATCCTACCTGTATTTTTGGATTGTGTAGGTGATGCCAGCTTTTTTCATTAAATTAAAGCATTGGTAGAACCTGCGGCCAACATAAATACTTACACTTTGGTTGCCGGAAATTGGGGAAAAACCAGGGATATTTCGGTTGTTTACCAACCGCATAGCTCCTTAGCGGATTGCACTAGAGAGCTGTTCAAACCCTTCTAAGATTTGGCAAGTCTTCACGTCTGCAATGAAAAGAAAAATTTTGGGGTTTTGTTTTTTTGTCAGTGACATCATAAGTGGAGTTGTTTTAGGCCATTTTGGCCCACTTTATCTAGCCCTAGGTCCAAAGCACTAGATGGTAGAATTTTGCTAAGTTTTTATTGGAAACTAGGCTAAAATCCAAGTCTTTTGATACTTTGATCAATTTGCTGTGGTTTCTGGTTCAAAGTTATGATCTAAAAGAAACAAACAAAGTTATTTTAGATCAGGAATGGCCAAGTTGTCTTTGACTGGGATCGACTAGAAAATTTCTTGATACTCATGATCAACCAGTCTGTAGTAAAGTCACAAGTACAAAATGTCACAAAATGCAATAAAAAGGAAATTTGATTGAAAAATGTTCTTTTTAGGTATCGTGCTATTCAATGCAAAATCAGGATCAACCAGCTGAGACTTGGCGACCAACCTGTTGTACACCCCTGTTTTAGATCATAACTTTTGAACCAGAAATGCTAGGAAGTTGATCAAGGTCTCAAAAGACTCGGATTCTAGCCTAGTTTCCAATGAAATCTTCAGTGAAATGCTTCTGACTAGCGGTAGGGTCCAGGTCTGGCACCAGCAGCCAAAAATGGCCAAAAACCTACCTTACTTATGACGTCACTCACAAAAAAATGAAACCCAAAACCAAAATTTTGCTTCATTGCAGCCTCAAAGACTTGCCAAGTCTTTTGAGGGTTTGAACAGCTCTCTAACGCAATCGGTTGAGGAGCTTTGAAATTGGTAAGTTAACCGAAATATCCCTGGTTTTTTCCCCAATTTCCAAGTACATTATATTTGTAGACCGGCAGACAATGTGTTAATGTTGAAGTACAGATCACATTATTCCGCGAGGCTCCTGTGCACAACTGTATATATTAATCCGCGAGGCTCCTGACTACATTGGCACACACAGAATCAAACACACACACAGCTTCAGTTTTTTCTATTTGTGTCTAGAGCAGGGGTGGAAAACTAATTGCTATCATGGGCTGCATAAATTGTGAATTATTGCTGGCGGGCCTCAAATAACAGCTGATTGTATCCTAAAATTCTACCTTTATCTTACTATGAGGGATGGAGGCGTATTACATCCTACCTTAAATACCTGGTTGTTGTGGAGCTTCATTTTAACGTGATTTTGTACTCTAAATTAGGTAACTAAAATTCTCATGCAGGCTTCAGGTTCCCCACCCTGGTCAAGAGGATTAGGCATTGAAAACAGCTTTACTTGCCTGAGTTTTGCTTCATTTAATGCGCCTTATGTATGAAAATAGAACAGCTAGCATTCAATCATTGATACTGCACCTTATGGCCTGAAAAATCTGGTACTAAATTATACTTACTTTTGTCAGTGACATTTTCAGTTAGCATAATTCTTAAGCTGTATTTTGTATGCAATTTTTGCTTTGAAAAAATTGATCAAATTTCTTGTAATACTGCATACAGCTTGAAAATCATGGGAAAGAAAAAAGTTGAACCTGAACCTGTTCCTTTTGAGGATGACGAAGAAGAAGAATATGAAGTTGAAAAAGTTATTGACAAGAGAACATACAAAGGAAAGACACAATACCTCATCAAATGGAAGGGTTTTTCAGAGTAAGTTTGTATTACATACCCAATGAATTATCTTTCACGTTAAAGTGTCTTTGCCACTCATGCTTGATGTTGAAATCGCGCGACGGTCAAACTCAAGACATTAACTGTTTAAGCTCTAGGAGGTCTTCTGTATGCTTTTGAGGAATCAGCCAACTGTCATTTGCTTTCATGTTTTTGCATTGATTTGAGCTTGCACATATATATCTGTATTCAAGTAAGTACTGTCCACAATAGGGGTAAGCAAGAAATTGATCAACAGATTTTTAATAGGAAATTGATTTCACATAAAATGACGCATCCTTAGTCCTGTAATTTTCAAGCAATGCTTCAGGTGAAAAGTTAAAATTCTGAAGTAAGAGCTGTGAAAGCAAACAAACTCAAGACTAAAATGAACAAATCATAACACACACTCAGAAAGAGCCATGGGTATTGGGCATGGTACAATAAATAAACCACTAGAGATTGACCGATATGGCTTTTTGAGGCCAATACCAATATATTGGCCATTCATGGACTGATAGCCGATAGCTGATATTTCCAAAATTTGTAAATCTTGTTTTGTACTTCATTATAAAAAATTTAGTGTATTCTATGCCCTACCTTTTTCTCAAAAACTTCAAAAATCAGGATTTATGAGTTAAAATTTTTCAAATTGCAGCAATTTTATTATTTTGCTATGATTTTTAATTAATCTGATTAATGATGATGCTTTTGTTTTGGCTGCAATGGCCGACGCATGCTCCATGGTTCATCTTGTCTGCTTGTTTATGAAAACCACCTGCTAGCATTACTGCAAGATAACTGTCTTGACTCTTGGTTTGTTGTGCTTTCTTGCACAAGTTGTCTGCATGCGTGAGGAATATAACAGCGTTTTGTCAACACCTACTGAGGCTGTTAAAATCAGCTGTTTTGGCCGATCCCGATATATCGGTAAAACCCACATATCGGCCTGAAATATCAGTCTACCTCTACAAGCCACCTCTACACAAAACTGTTACTTTTGTCAAACAGCCAAGTTTCACTCTCTGAGTGTGTGTGAAAATAAATGGTATTGCCAATTTGATGTGCAAATCAACATCCAAACCATGACCCTCCCCCATGTGAAGTAATTCTCGCTATTGTTTGTGTTCTTTGATGTGGTCTGAATTTCTTCGCTGGCCAATGTGCTACGTTTGGTGTTCACCATCACAGCATTTAAACGAGTACTCTAGAGCAGGCCTGCACAACATGCAGGCCGCATGTGGCCTGCGAAAGCTTTTGTTACAGCCTGCGAGAGCTTTCTCAGTTGTAGCAAATGTTGCAAAAGCTTCATCTCAAATAAGTAATTGTCATTCCAGAATTTCCGTACTACAACGAAATCTCCACATCGAAATGAAATAGACTTCTGCGGCCAGTAGCATATTTATGTTGATAATTTGGCCCTTCAAGCTTTCTGAGTTGTGCAAGCCTGCTCTAGAGATTTGTTTTCATCGTATCAAATCCAAACTCACTCCATCATACTACCTATGTTTATGTTCTCAGTCATTTGTAACGGCGAGTTGTTTCAGGCATTTAATAGTTCTGGTGAGCCTGTTGACCATTGGCACCAGCAAGTCAGTTTTGATGTTCTAACGAATTTATTTGAATAAAACGTATTTTCTTGTTTTCATTTGTTGCAGCTTGTGTTCTTGGCGTCAGTCAGTCAAGATATTTTGATTTCTGAGCTTGTTTTCTGATTTATTCATTTTACTCTTGAGTTTGTTTGCTTTCACGGCTCTTACTTTAGTCTTTCGACTTCTTAACCTCTATGCACTGGTTGCAATTTACACAACTAGGGATGCATAATTTGGTGAAATCGATTTCCTATTAAAAATTGCTTGTCGATCCCTTGCTTACCACCATTGTGGAGAGTACTTACCTAGACACTGGAGATAAATTCCTATGAATTTGTGGAAGATTAATGTGCCTTGTGTATCAAAATAAACCATTCAATGATCGTTCATTGATAGTGTGCCTTATAGTCTGTAAAATACATACATCCTGTTTTATCTGTCTTCCATTGGCTGGTTTTGGGGGGAATGTAAAGCAAAAGATGTGGAACCAGAAATACAGGAAATAGAAATTAATGTTTGTATTCTCATTTCACCACGCATTGATTGAGGTCTTGAATGTTAGTTAATGCAAAGCACTATATATGAGCATTACTCTGATAAAGTATGCCTTGATCACAAAAATTACCTGTTTCTAAAGATATGTAGCTAATGTTACTTCTAAAATAAAATATCCCATTTGGTTTGCAAAGTATTTTGTATTTTTTTGTTAAGTCATTAATGTCTTCATGGCATTTTTTGTATTTTGGATGTTGTTTGCATGATGGATGTTTATTGAATTTGAATTAAGTTTTGAAGCCTGTTTCACTGCTACCACCTTATCTGGCTTACACCAACAAACTCCAATGTTTATGTAACAGTGCAGATAATACTTGGGAGCCACACGAAAACCTGGACTGCCCTGACCTTATTCAGGAATTTGAAGCCTCAAGAGAAAAAAAGTTGAAAGATCCCAAAGGTACTTTCCGCTATTGATTGTATTGCGATGTCACCAATTCAATGGCTTGGTTAAAACAATCGCTCAAAAACATGATTTTTTGTATCCTACTTTTCAAAATTTTGAATTGCTTAATAGAAAAGTAGTGAAAAAATTGCGATAACATGGTGTTTTTAATGCAAGTGAACTTCCAGTTACAGTTTAAAAGTTTGATTATTTTCGATCTTCAGCAGTCTTGCAACCTTAACGCATTTTTCAAACTAAGCTGCAATCGCATTTTAGCCTCGGGCTCGGTTCAAGTAGGTAATTACTTGAAAAGCTTTACTTATTGATTAAGCAATTTTGCCATTACTGTACATTTCAAGTAATTTCTTACGATTCTAGAAGCCACGTCTGTTGCTGTAAACACCGCATTATGTTGCTGTAAACACCGCATTAGACATGCATCATCACACATAGATTAAGCCATTGAGGCAAATAGATATCTTGCCTGTGTAGAGCGCTTTTTAAGTCACAGTTGTTGATTGTCATCGTGATTACGATTTGGAGCTAGAAGCTCATTCCATGAAATTGAAAGAAGCCAATACGTGCAAATTTTGTCTGATCCACCCATTATGTGATTTAAAAATGGCAATGATTGTAATGTGCTTGCATGTTTTTAAGTCTAAACGCCGGTTTTCATAGTTTGCTTGAATTCCTTGAGTTACTCAAGTAATCTGTTGCAAAAGTAATTTGTAACATTACTTAAACAATACATTTTGTTACTTGAACACAAGCCATATTTTGCCCGAGCGTTAGTTCTCAAAGGAGCTTCGCTTGTTACTGATCTCAGAAAAATTAGTTTATTGCATTCTAGCGGTTGTTTTCCCTTTAATATGTACTGTGTTTCAATCGTCTTGGCTTGATCTCCACTGTTATGTGTTTAAACTTTTGCGTCTATTTATTGCGGTTAAAAACAACGTGTTAACATTTTTTCTTAAGACGCAGGGCTGCTGATAAGTTTCTGTCCCATACTACACCACATTGTGCCTATTTTTTGTTTGTTTTTCAATTACATTAATTTGTGGCGAGTTGCCATATACGCTGCATTTGCTAAATTATTATCGTTTATTATAAGACAACGTTTCAGCTAGCGTTAGATTAATTGCGCGTGTCACAACGTGAGTGTGTCTTGCTCTGCCCATTCCCAGTAGCGTTGTTGCGCAGATGACAAAAAACGAAAGTTAAACGACAAGCCCGATACTACGAAGAAAGCGAAAATGTCAGAAGAGCATCGGCCCCGGGGCTTCGCCAGAGGCCTCAAGCCTGAAAAAATAATCGGCGCCACTGATTCCGGTGGACAGCTAACATTTTTAATGAAATGGTATGTTACATGTTGTTGTCAGTGGAAAAAACTCTGCTGAAAATTTCTTGAACTTGGTATTTTAGCTCTTATGCCGAGATTGCAGGGAATTTTATGCGTTCAGGGTCTTCGTGTTGATTTCACTGCAAGTTCAACCCGTTTGCAGAGTACAGGGACGCACTTGTTTCTTGGTGAACCGTTCACATTAGCAATGTTGGAAAGAGAACTTGGGCAAATTGAAGTTAAAATACATGAATTATTCATAAAAAGTGTTTCGGTTGAAAAAGTGCAACTGAAAAAGTTTGTTGGTTTGGGTGTGAAAGAGTACTACTTGTCAGTGCATTCCAGACTATCTCCTAACTTTCTTTACTTGCTTCAGAACTCCCTGTAGCTTTGTCTAACTATTAAAAAACAAAAAAATCATTGGGAGCCAAAACGAATCCTAGTGATTTCGAAACTGGAAATGAAATCCTGTAAGCGTTGTGTTCAGTTTTGCACTCGTTGGCTTTGGTGTTCGCAAAACTGTCACATGAAGTTGCATCGGGTGATGTGTGGAACAGGAACCTTGATGTGTGTGGCAGTGCATCGCTCCTGTTTCTTTGTAGAAGTTGATTGCAGGTAACCTATAAATGTTGCCACTTCCTGCAAAAACCGTCGGTGTCGCAACGCTGTAAACATTTTCCTGTCCTGACAGCAAACCATCCCAGCGGTGCATGGGCGAGTTGGACTTAGGGTTATTCTTTTTTTTTCGCTGAGACATTTCAGTTCGCTTACATTTTGGTCATTTGTCCCACAGGGGTATTGAAACTCGCCATAACAGTATTCATTGCTCCATAATTTCAGACAATGTGACCGAATAAATTTTTTCGGTCATTTAAAAAAGTTCGGTTTATGACCGAAAGAAAACTTAAGTTGGAATGTTATTTCATTTATGCATGGCTCCTTGGCAACTTGTTATTCGTCATAGCGCGAAAGTGCCAAGATAAGATTGCGGATTCCAAGCTACAGCTGGCAAAGCATTTGTAATGGCCTTCGCTGTCGGTGCTCCACTTTTTGAGTGCAATGCAGCTGACGCAATCTTTTGCAAAAACACTTTGTGTGCGCTTGAGAACATACACGTCGGTTTTCTACTAAAAACCAATAGCAAAGTGCCAAATTTCAAAATCCAGGGAGACAAGGCTCCACCTTGTCTTCTCCATCCGACGCTCATGCTTGATAATAATTATATATGTGCACAAAGTCACGTACAAGCGAATCAAACAATGTCACAAACCCTGCTCCCTACATTTACTCCGTTTGTTTCTTATTTAAAAAGCATTACTTCGCTTGTTTCTTATTTAAAAAGCATTTGCTCTGTTTGTTTCTTATTTCAAAAGCATTTACTGCGTTTTTTTCTTATATTAAAAGCATTTACTCCATTTGTTTCTTATTCAAAAGACTAATTTGTGTCTACACTGCTGCTCACAGCGCGAGCGTCTCGCGCGATTCACCGCCTCCTAACCGCCGATTGTTGCGTCACAGGGAAGGAAGCGACGAGGCGGACCTCGTTTCCTCGGACGAAGCCAATCAAAAGTGCCCACAAGTGGTGATAAAATTCTACGAAGAGCGACTCACTTGGCACCAGAGTTCGCCGGACGACCAAAGCTGAAGTGAAAGCGCGACCCGTCTCGACCCTACCTTTTATAGTACGCCGAAGAAGAGCGCGTTCGCCCCACACTTGCTCGTTCGCTGGTTTAAAGCAAACGCGACTGCTACACCTTGTAAAAAGAGGACAAGACTCAAACGCTCGAGTCCGGGAGGGGGGAACGCCCGAGCGTGTTCGCTGCCGCTTCGAGGCCAAGTCGTGTTCACTGTCGCTTCGAGGCCAATGTTTTTACCCCCCTTCGGGACGCCGGGCTCGGTGGGGGGTTCATCGTAAACCGGTTAACTGCTGAATCGTTTGTTTCTGTCTTCGCTTTGCGGTGAATGCGTCGCTTGGAGTGACAAACAAAGCTTCAGGCTTGTTTGTGCTTGTCTTTTCGCTGCTTGGCAACCGATGGCGTTTCGCAAAGCGCAGCCAGTACAATCTGCCCGTCCCGGTTTTGAGCGATCTCTTCCCGTGTTCCTGTTCGTAACATGTCAAATCTTGGACTGGGCCGAGTGCACCTCAGTGTTTCGCCTCGAACGTGTTTATCTCTCGACAGCCCTGCCTGCCTCTCGCGTACACGAACAGTCCCCGCTGAAGAACAACTTGCCAGTAGCCGTTGTTTGTCTGTGTTCGACAGCGGTGTCCGGTCGTCGATGACCCAGGGAAAGTGTCGTGCTCGTTTAGAACGAGAAACGAGCGGAATTGTTAAATTCGTTTTCGCGTATCTTCATCACTCGGCGAGAGAGCGCAACACCAGTCCGGACTTTTGCGTGAATCGGTGTGCACGGCTCAACGGCCACTGTGCGACCCTCCTCCCCAGTTGGGACGCCTCGCATTTCAGGCATTTTGCAAAACTCGATTTCTGTGCCGAGTTAGATCCGACAAAGTGCCGCGTTTTGTTACAATCGTGAACTCGAAGCTACTTTTATTATTAGGCTCGCATTGTTCGCACCCACGCTCCATTCCCCTCCAACACCACCCCCCCTGGTCCGCAACACAGGACAGGGCTTCGATTGCAAACTGTTGTTCATCGTCTATTCTTGTCAAGCTGGGAACAATTTGTTCAGTCGTTCGACCTTGGCCAGCTAACATCAGGAGTACTCCTGAACGGGTTTTTGTAAATACACCAACCTTTTCTTTAGCGTCGTCGGATTGCTGAGTTGTGGAAAAATAAGTTCGCGCTTTCTTTCCTGTAAAGAGCGTCGCACCTCCCCCCCTCTTCGATGAGGAGCGGATTCGGCCAGTAAGGTTAGGGGGGGGGGGCGATTTCAGTAATATTTAGTGGTCAAGTCCAGAGCCTCCAAGAGAAAACTTTTAGGTGGAACAAAACCCATTTGGGGCCTCTAAGACTTGCAAAATTTAATTTGAAATAAATAAAAATTGAGGCTAATTAATGTGCGTTGAACTGCAACAGAAGTGCTCGTTTATTGATTATACGGAACATTATGTTAAAACATACCGGTATTCAAGTAACTTGACAATATTACCATTTTTAAACATGACTTTTAAGTGTTCATAGTAAAATCTAATCAAGGAAAAAATTAGAAAAAAATGTCGCAATCTAAAAATGAATGGAGTCGATTGAGTTGAATAAAACGCTGCTAGTGAAATGAGACTGCGACCTTATTGAGTAACTGCATCCTTGGAATAAGATTACTTATTATAACAAGAATGAAGGGACAGAAGGAAATATTTTGTCAACCGACTACTGCTATTTTTGACCGCGACCCACAGGCCGACGACCACTGCTTTAAAGCATTCTGTCGAAATACTGCAAGTGGCTACTGGTTAGTTCCTCCTGTATGCTTTCGAAATCTTCAGATTTCTGGATGTGTCCGCTAAGCCTAAACTCACATTCGATTAGAGCATGTATCTGCAAAATGCACGGCACATCGCCGCGGTACACTAAAAGCACTTGCGTCCTGCACTTGTTAATTTTTAACTTTTAGTTGTGTTACACATCTGCGCAACATCGAGGGCTACTGTCATGAGATTAGATTTTATTGTGTACTGATATGTTTCCATTCAAATTTCACTTGAAGTATCGCTTAGTTTGAAAGTCTTGGTTTATTGGAGAGAGTTTTTTGTTAAAGATTTGTTTGAAAATGAAAGAAGTAAAGGAAAATTCAGTTCAGTGGACAGACTGGGACAGTAATCGTTAATGTCTTAAATTCGACAAAGCAGGCAAACATTCAAGTTCAACAAAAATAAGTACTGCATCATATCAGGAAAATGCACTGCCAGCAATTCGCATTGAAATACATCACACCAGCTTACCAAACCCATTAGGCCGGGGGTCGGCAACCTGCGGTGCGCGTGCCAAAATTGGCACGCCAAGCAATTTTCAATGGCACGCAGAAGCTCCATGTTTTACATATCAATTTTGTTATGATTCACAAGAAGTATTAATGACCTTGACTTGTACAAAAATGCGGATGTAGTTGGCACATTGAATGATTTGGAACCTTAAATATTATTCCGAGTTTGTTAGTACAGTAGCAAACACTCAAATGTTCCTTCCGGGCCACGGAACAATGTTCCTGCTGGACCCCTTCTCACAGACCCTGGTCAAGTCTCATACTATCGCGAAAGTTGTTTTCAGAATTTTACAAAATTATGGTTAATAAAGTTATTTTAAGGTCGGTCGCCCCCTCCTCGATGAGCACTACTCGCCGGGAAACTGCATCTATGACCAGCAAAACATAGTCTCCCAGTAACATGCAGGCCTGCATCCAGGGGGCAATCGGGAAATTACCACTCCCCCAGATTAATCAAAACCCTTTCGAAAGCGCCTAAAACTTTCTTAGTTTTTAGGTAAAATAACAAGTTGTAAAAAGTTTCCCCCCCCTTCCGAAACTAAGGCGTGCTGCAACCGTGCATATTGAAAGACGAGGCATGGGCGACGCAAGGGGGTCTTTTTGAAATGTGGTATTATTCTAGACCCTGTTGGTAAAAAAATGTTTTTTTCTTTGGGGAAAAATTCTTCGGACGCCCATGCAGGCCCGTAACCAGAGGGAGCGAAGCCCCCTATAACAATTTTCGCCCCCCCTGGAAAAATGTGTTGGACATCATTTAAAACTATTCGACATAGTTAAAAAAATATTGGCACCTCTCAGAAAACTCTTCACCCTCCTGGTGCCCCAAGCTGGTTACGGGCCTGCGCCCATGTGACCAGGGTCTTCCTTGGAAAGCGACCTCAAAAGTAGTGCCACAGATCTGCGCCGATGCCACTCGTTTTAAGCACAGGAATTAACCTCGTTATAGTCACACAGCTCGCAATTTGTGCGTTTTAATCGGCGCCAACTATGAAAAACGTAACTCAATAATCGGTCACCCCAGTGAAACAACATGTTCAACTTCAACAGTTAAAAGAGAATGACTGGACCACAGAGTTGCATTTGAGACCATGAAAAACTAGTTGGTAAACCCATGTCAACGAACTTGTAGCAAACGTAATCTCCCGTGACCATTGTGGGAATCAGGAAGTTTATAATCCGGTGATACTCTACAGACAGCCTCAGCTTTCTTTCGCCTCAATGACGACCCTACGCAGGTTTTCGGAGCCACATGAAGTGAAGCTACAAGATGGGGTCATGTAGTTCTTGGATAAGCGGAAACCGATGAAGCACGCCTTCAGAGGGAATCGAGCTCCACTGCCATGCTGGGACCATGCTTCCGAGTTGCTAGGCTTGGTGCCATTTCAAAAAGATCATCGCTTATTTAGGGAAAAAAGGCCAAGAAATACTAAAATATTTCACCATTGTTAATGATAACCTTACCAAAAAATGCCAAGAAAAAACAAATCTATCACTGTTGGTAACCTTGGCCAAAAACACCAAGAAAAAATGTCAAACGTTCATAAAAAGCATAGGCTACTTGGCATTTGATTGTAAGTTTATAAAATTGAAAGCAACAAGCATTAATCTAAAGATTTTGTTTTTACAATTTCGTGTTTGGTTACACACGAATCACTATATCCAGTATTTTTTTAAAGTTTTTTCGAAGGGTGTCGTGGTGGAGTTTTAGGGTGTCAACACGATTTTCCCTTCTATGTCCGATCCTTTTAAATAATTTTCATAAAATGCAAGTTTTCGTTAAAATATGCCTAATTATTTGAACACGACATTCACTTTTGGCAAAAAACTAAAGTCAATTTTATGAAGAGAAAGTTTCAGTGTCCATGCTCATTCATTTCGTGCCCGCTTTTCCTTTGGGAAGGTCGCGGGGGCAGCAGCCCCAGGTGGACCCGAAATACTTCGCGATCAACAGCAATTTTAGAAAGTTCCCCTCTGTCCACACCAAGACGGGACCAAGCAAGGTCGAAGATGTAGTTACGCCACCTGGTGCTTGGACGACCTCTCGGCTGCTTTCCCGTAGGTGTAGCCAGCAAGACTTGCCTCACTCATCTTTCCTGGGAGATTCTGGACACATGGCCAGACCAACGCAGCTGGGATCTTTCCATTCGGAGAAGTGGCTTGACATTCCGGGCTTCACGGATTTCAAACCTGTGCGCTTTGTCACGAAGTGTCAAACACTGATCTCTTCACAAAAATCCCATCTCTGCCGCTTGTTCTTGGGAAAGTATTCTTTCAGTCGTTACTCGAGGTTCATGTCCACAGATGAGGATCGAAACAAAGACCGCTTTAAAAACTGAAAGCTTTTCGATCTTTGAAAGCTCCCGTTTTCACCACGGAGCAACAAAGTTTACGCAGAACTGCGTTTGCTTTCGGAATCTGTGTATCAGCCTCTCTGTTCCGACTTCCGTAACTCGTGAATACCACCGCAAGGTACTGAAGAAGCGGCTTGCCTGCGCACTTCCGCACTAGGCTAAAGGAAGCTCCCAGTAGCTTTCGTGCTACTAGGGATGTTATGCTTAGCGCGTCGCATGTAGCAGCCACCGCGCTGCTACAGTACTGAGGTTCTTAAACTTCACCTGCTGCAGTGTATTGCCGCTCACTTGCAGAATGCACTGCTTTGGGCGTCTTGAGAGACATAATACATCTGTCTTTTTATTGCTGATTTTCGTTCCTGCTTGGATGCACGCAGCTGAAAACCGATCAAGTGCATTTTGAAGGCCCTGTTGAGAAGTTGCTAGCAGTACCAAATCGTTCGCATAAAGCAAAGGGTAGGTTCTGCAGTTCCCAACGGTGACACCCTCGTTGACTCGGCTGTGACAGTCTATTCAAATCATTGGTCTCCAAAATTTTTGGGAGAGGGCCACATAAGCTATTGCACAAAAGTTCGAGCGCCGGACATCTTAAGTAATGTGATTTTTTCGGGATATGCTACATTCTACCAAATCAACACATTTTTTGTAAATGTGTTGTTTTTTTCATTTTTGGCAAAATGTGTTTTGCGGCCGGATGAAATGGCTTCGCGGGTCGGATTTGGCCCGCTGGCCGTAGTTTGGAGAACCCTGATGATATAGAAGATGACGAGGAGTGGTGACAGCACATCTTTGTCGGAGTCCAACACCCACGGTTAGTGGTTGTGATTTAACTCCGTCGACGCGGATCCAAACTTCTGAGCAGGAATACAATGACTTGACGGCCAGTAAAAGACGGCCGTCAACACCATACTCCCGCAACACTCCCCAAAGCTTTTCACGAGGAACCCGGTCATATACTTTCCCGAGGTCGACAAAACATGTGTATACATCTAGCTCCGTACCCGAGAAGTGAGAGTGATGCTACTTCCGAAACGACTGAAGATACCAGCTCTGCAGACGTCACGTCACGTACTTCCGAAACGGACGAACGTTTGCCAGGCGAACCAGAAGAGTCGACAGACGCTGGTGAGAACGATGTCACGCACGGTCCCCGTGACTTCGGTGGCGAAACTTCGGTGCCTCTGAGACGTTCCAACCGAGAACGTAGACCTCCGGACCGATTCGGTGACTGGACTACTTAGCAGCGACAGTGTCAGCTGCGTGTTGAAATTTGTGCTGGGGAGATTGTGGTGGTTGCTGTTCGTACGTGCATGGTCGTTGCTTGTAGTTCGATCGATTGATTGTTGCAGCAGCTGCCCGGAGCCGTTTTGCTTATCGGTAGAGCGCCTTTCGTTTATTGAGGCGTGAGTAATTACTGCGCTCTGACCGAAGTGTTCTTGCTGCCTCGTATTCAGTTATGTTCTCTGCATCGTTTGAGCTGGCTGCTTCTGCCGT
>Ga0210059_1003699_pt1 | contig 24597 bp, 17 predicted proteins | sample Ectturendosymbi2_FD_188042 | JGI IMG/M metagenome (GOLD analysis project Ga0210059, IMG submission 188042) | Ecteinascidia turbinata endosymbiont from Florida, USA - Sample 2 (SPAdes) (version 2) | ecosystem: Host-associated > Tunicates > Ascidians > Unclassified | place: Key West, Florida...
CTCCCGACAATGTCACTAGGGTTCAAGAGTCAGTCGGTCGGAGTCCGAGCAAATCTCTGCGACGAAGGAGCCAAGGAGCATGTACTCTAGGACTCTTCTTGACATATTATTTCTGATTTGAGGACAAACAGTTGCAGATTATAAAATGTTATCTTTTCACCTTTCAATAAATGTAATCATCATTGTAGTATCATTTAAAATCCTGGATTTGTGCCCAATCGCTTTGTTTCAACAATTGTGAAACACCCTGTAAATGTGACTCACTCATCTTCTAGCATTTCATAGTTCATAATTAAGTAACAAACAAGTACCTGCCCATAGCTTCTTCCCTGTTTCCGCTCGCAAACCAAGTTGTTGAATGAACTGTACAAAACTGTCTTGTTGGGCCGTAGCCATTTTTCAGGAAATCAATGAGGGCAAGAACCTACAGTAGTAAAGTTAAGAGCATCATGCTACAATCACAGTATAGGCTGTCATAAAATACGGGAAAACTCAGATATTTGAATGTATCAAGTCGAAGCAATAAGCACACAAACAGCACAGCATGCAAAACCCACTTGACGTGCATGAGATGTCACAGTTACATAGCCCTTGAAGGCAACGTTCGTATTTTAGTTAGTCAAACAATTACAACACCACGTTTGCGTTCGGCCAAAAAATGAGCAAACAACTAGCTTTAATATCCACCTCAAGACGCCAAACGTATGGGACTCGGCTTCAGAAAAAATCACATCGCTGTTTGTCGCCAGACGAGGTTGGTTCAATCACAGCGAAAATACGTAAAAAGTAAACAACCTAAGGAAAACCTAACCTGTGGAAAAGAAAATTTCAGCGCAATCACAAATAACGCGGTCGAAAGGAGACACAGAATATACAAAACGAAAAAATTAACAAGACAACCCATTTGGTAGACAAAACTGCTCAAACCGGCACAAATATAGAGTGAAGCTCAATATTTGGAAATAATGTACTGTATAATGAAGCGTTGCCAGTAGTTTCCCGTTCAGATGCACATCGCTCGGCAACTGGTACAATCGCATAAAAGTAACATTCCAGCTTGCGTTTTATGTCGAGTTCTACTTGGGCCAAGGCAAAGCTCAACGAGTTTCCTTTGACAGAAACAAAGCGGTCAACCAACTCACAGGCGCAGTGGTTCTTTACAAAGTTTCAAGTCACGTGCAACGATGCGACAAACAAGGTTCGGATTAAATCACGACGTGTTTCTACAAAGAGTCACCTCTGGAGGAATGTCGAGACGCAAAAGTTGAGCCAAGTACAAAACCACAATGATTACGGACTGATTTTTTTGTTTATTATTCATTTCATTCTTTTTACTGAACTTAATACACGGTTGCTATAAGATAAAAGGGTCAAGGAACTAAACAACAAACCTACGACCACATCGTCGGTCGCTGGTAATAAAACTTTCTGTGAACAAAAAAGTAATCCACGCTACGTAATGGTTACTTAGAATGCATACTACGTCATTCAGCGTGCGCAAAGCGAAACGCAAACGAGATATAAGTGGGACGACTGCCCTCTGCTAAAAGTAGCATCTACTTGCATTCAGGAAAGATCCTTAAAAATATCGGCAAATGTTATAATGCGTAAATCATCACATATTTACATTTATACACAGCAAAAGATTTTTGTTGCAGCCAAAGCAGCTGCTGGGTTAAACATACGGCATGCCATTCATTACTTGCTATTTTTTGAGAAGCATTCGAAAAAAGAATATCGGTTATTTCATCCTATTTACAGAAGAAAACGCTCTCGGATGAAAATAACCGATTGAATTAGGTTCACAATCTCAAACATTTAACGGCGACGGCATAAAACCTTAACAAAATTATATACATGTAAATAAACAAGCTCACGATGGGCGCTAACACGTCTTCTAAAATAAAGTAAGAAAAAACAGTGCTGGACGTCTTGTTACAGAAGACGTTGAATGTTGCGGGTCATGGCAGCTGATCTAAACCGAAGCTTATCGAACACAGCTCACGCATTGTTAATCATTCGGCTGCACAGACACAACCAGCAACCCAACTCACTGCACAAATTCTTTGCTCGTTTCTGTGCCTTACATTCAACTTACGTTTCTGTCCAGTCGGTACAATGCTAATGACAAACCGGGAATATCATGACCCAAGTTCGAAAACATGGTCGTTTTCAACGAACGGCGAACCCTGCGAGAGCTCGGAACGCCGTCGTCACCATGTCAACCAATTATACGAAAAAAATGATCTTCGCCACACAACGATGCTGGTGAAATTATACCAGAAGGCTAGAAACATTACAGTCGGAGCTGGAACAGAAAAAGACCAAGCATTTTAAGGTGATTTTTCAGCAAACGATGATCGTTTTCTGTGCGTTGTATCCCGAAAATGATATCATGTTCTCACGTCCGTTAAACTGTTTCCGGCTGGCGATGAATTGATCGGCAGGGCATACCACAACGCAAAATGTGTGACTAGGGACGTTATCTCGCAGTACTTGAAATTCCGTCTCGTACCCTTTTGCTTGGGAAACCCTGGGTTAGACGGAAAGACGATTCCTTCCAGCGAAACAAGAGGAACGCCTTCGAAATATCTTGGGAAACGTTAATGCGCATGAAATCGCAAGGAAACAAAACATGTCGTACAACTGAAAAAAAGATTGCGAAGCCGCAGCGTAAGGAATCGCCAATGCGACTAGTATATCGCGCAGTGTTCTTACGGGAATTCCGGGTGTTGTGTTTCACCGCATCTTTTATCCTATACATTCACTGCGTGTTCCCTTCTTTCATGATATGTTTCCAACAACATGCTTTCAACTTCACCAAAATGGCGCAGACAAGCTGGATAGTCGAGAAAATTTGTTAGTTCGTCACCTGGGAGAAAACAGTACTCCAGGAAGTAGATCAATTATCTGGATTAACTGCGGTTCGCAAATTTATTGCCCAACTTTATTTTGGTCCTTTGCGATTCTGCTCTGGCAAGCTTTCAAAACGGCTCGTGGCAAGTTCAAAGACTTGGAAAGTGAAAGAAAACTGCGGCTTCCAATGAGATGCTTGCAAAATTTCGCAACAAAACGAACACTTCACTTGTTTGTCATCACGATTTTTTTTCTTTTTAGCAACGTTTTGCAGCCCACGAAAGACCACTTTAGTTGCCGGCGCCAGGGAAAAACATAACTTTCTTGCGAAGATAGCTGCGTAGCTCGGACAGCTGTACAGCTTTTTCTCGAGTTCTTCCGGAGCCGGTTTGCACCTCTTCTTCACCGTACTTCTTCATCACTTCGTTGTTGACCTTGAAAGAAATAATTTGCAATGTAAGAAAGAGTTTTTGTGGTTCAGTGCCACAGGAGACCAAAATGAAATAAACTAAAAAAAATTCCAAACAAACATACGGCTGAAACGTTTTATAGGGAAATGGTATTATGTCTTAACATTTAGCACAGCCAATTTTTTAGCCTCACTTGCTCCATGTACTTTCCACAAAGAAAAACTTTTCTTCTGTCAGCATCAAACCAGACCCTAAATCTCATCTTGAGTACCGATAAGATCATAAAGCGAGGTTCTGGTATATTTTGGTGGTGGTATGTAGCGAGGTTCTACTGTATTTTGAGAGAAAGTGGGAAAATTTTGAGAGACCGTTTCGGTCTCTCAAAACGCCTTGAAAAAGCACTGATAGCATCGCTTATGAGCAGTTCTTGTGACTCTGTCCACAAGACAATTGCAATATACAGGGCACCGTCTGCTTTGGCAGAATAAGAAGACAAAACCCGATGGTGCTATTGTCCAAGGATGCTATAGTCTCTGTCGTGTCACATAACAGGTTCACAATCACTTTGTTTCGCCTTCGCCTCGAAACAAAGGATCTCGAAACAAACTAGTGAAGGAACAAGTCCAGGCAAAAGCAATCCAAGTCAACCGAACATTCACGTTGCAAAATTTGCTTGAGCTTATTGTTGCGTCGCATAGGTCAATAAAATATGAAATAGCAACTTTTTTATCGCACGTGGCGGCGTCTAAGTTCAAAAGGCTTCAGTTACAGCCAAGCAAGCTCTTACCAACAAAACTTTTCTCACCCGTATCAGCATGTCGTTCAGATGTTCAGTGAACGCATACTTCGTGAACACTTTGCACAGAGTGGTGACGTACCAAGAACCCTCAGTAGTATCGCGGTAAGCTTTGGTTCCTGTAAACCACGAAGACAATTAAGCTTGAACAGCGGCACGAGGCAACCTGAGCATATGTTAGCGCCTTTTCTATTGTTTCAATCGATACTGCGTCACTGCAAGTCATCGTCTCCCGTCAAACGTAAATTCGTGGGAGAATGCGCCAGCGCCGCGTTCAGCCTTCACGCTGCCACCAAAGCTATGAACAAAACAAATGTAACAATTACTTGCACGTAGATTCATTTCAGTACTAATGCCTTTGTGAAAGACACAAACCGGAATCGATTTAAATTGGCATTGCGGATTCGGATAGCATAGGACGCGAATCTTCCGGATTCTCTATTCTGAAGTGGCCATCCCTAAGAAAGTAGCAATGAAAGACACTAGTAATGCGAAAATGGGAACAACCGCAGACCGCACAAGAAGTACACTACCTTGTGGCAAGTCAGACTCAACGTAATTTTGAAGAACATGCTTCACAACCTGACGCCACTGGAGATGGATTCAGCAAGGTACATTTGTGCCAAGCTACTTTCAGTTATAGATATTGCATTATTGACTGTAAAACGTCCAAAAGGTGTTCTTCACGTTTATTTTCATCCGATTAGTTTAGAGCGGCGACCAAACACATAGAAACTGCAGAGCATTTGGAAGTGACGGAGCAATAAGAAAGAGGGGCAGGCCCCGTTGCATGAACACACCTGGCGATGTCGCAAAAGAGAAGATCATGTCGGCGAGATCTTGACCACCGACCGATCTCCTGTGAGTTTGCTGTCCACCACTTCCTGGGTTAGCGTCTGACTCCACTCTTTCAAGCCAGTCTGCGTTCACAGAAAAAACGCTTTGTTTTTAAAACCACCAAAAACTCCAATTAGCATTGACGTTATTTTTATCTCTATTACGACGTAGCTTAAGGCACAAACCCAATTTAATGTGTTGAAGATTTGCATGAAAAAGATTTCGTAAACTATGAGCAAGGGCTGCCGTAATGACTTCACATGAACTTAATATAGGCTTCACATAAAATTCAAAGTCACTTGAAACATGTTACTACGCACCATGAGTTTACAATCTTCAACCACACAAATTACCTTCCGTGAACTATCAACGGAACGTTAGTAAGCTGGTACACACAGTCACAGCGTTTTTACGAAGATTTTCAGTCTTGGATTGTTTGACATTAGTCATTATTTCCAACCAGTTTAAAAAAACTTCTAGGTGTTTTTCGCCAGCATTTCAACAGCTACGGTTTAATGCAAGAGCTCATTTTTGATAAACGTTCAAAATCTACTGCACGGCAAGTTGCAACATTTGCTCTTCACGTGCAGTGCTTGTCACCTTGCCGTTGTTGAAGTGTCTTGCTGTGCAAGCACACATACTTCAATCAGCGAATCTGATTCAGTCTGATCCGCGATTTGACGAAGGCCCGAATCTGTCTCGTGGATAGTTTAGAGTTCGTGTGTAATGGGTGTTATGGACATAATGCGTCGAACGAACATGGAAAGTCTCATCTGCCGAGGTGGAACCGAGGGGCATGCTCCCAGACGCACATAAGCGTAGCCAGGGTGGGTACAGGGGCCATGCCCCCAAGTCATTTGCACTTTGAGAGGCCGTATCCCAAACAAAATAGTGTTACTCGTCTAAAATCAGACAGTTTGGTCCCCCAAAATTTTTGGGCTGGTTACGCCACTACAGACACCCTAGCTTGGCATTATCCTTTTCGGGCCTCGCTCTTTCACATCACTCATCACTTCTATGATAATGGCTTGATGCCTCTCCTCGAAAGTTCTGCTCACGCCACTGGGTAAGGGCAGGTCCGTAGCCAGGAGTGTATTCAGGGGTAATTCCTTCCAATTTTGTTGTGCCCAGAATTTTTTTTTTATCAAAACATGTGGTAAAAACAAAACTTTTGCCTCCCAAACTTAAAAATCTGGCTACGGGCCTGAGTGGAGCCCCACAAAAGCGCTTCCAATCGGGCCCCGCGCTTGCTAAGACCGGCCCTGGTTCTCAGTTAAGTGTAGCTTGTGAAACACGAGGTCCATCTTTTGGGACCCGCTTTAAACGTTTTCTGCGCATTCAAAGCTGAGGTTATTCCCTACAAGATTGAATAGTTCGACTACCAAAAACAGCCAAGTTCTTGGCCTACAAAACGTAGCCACCTTTGTGTGATATCTAACGATTGTCGCAGACAACCTTGGGTATTTAAACAACTGAATACCTTTTTGGTGTCGCCTATTTAACTGCCCACCCCAAATGCCTGGATCCGCCAATGAAAATTTGTATCCACAGCGAAAACCCAAGTCCACATTTGTTTATATTGCATTTTTATATCCTCCTGAAAATGTACTGCCATGTAAAGTCATGTTAGCTCGCTACCAATTAGTTTTTACTTTCATGTTATGCTAGTAAACGTAATGGTTCCTAATGAACTTTGCTAGTAATCTAGTAAACCTTGTTAGCAAGCCTAATGGTTTCTAACAAAAAATCCTAGTTTACAATGGCGTGCCGAGCATTTCGGGCTTAGGCTTGCAATATCTTCTCTGAATCTTACTCTGCTAACACCATCAGCATCATTCCACAACTACAAAAGCTATGGATAGTATATACCTACTGACTATAGCTTAGTTCTTTTTAGATCGTACACTATACTACAGATCTGGTTTGATCATTCTGACCAGAAAGTAAAATGTGGTAATTTACAACGTTTCTCTTATTTCAACAAGTAACACCACGCCTGTCCAGCTACAGTGCCACAGCCGTAGCGATGATTAAACCAAGGAAACACCAAAGACTCGCAGATCCATTGTTACAGCCTAGTGTCGTAACTCGTAGCAATCGCGCATAGTTGTGTTATGAAGAGCACTGTTTTCGGAAAAGTAAGTCTAGCTTTCAGTAAATTCAGCAAAACCGTTAGTATCTAGGAACATAGGCGTACGAGGCGAGGGCAGCCCCCCGCTTGAAAAATTTCAGGGCAAGCGCAAGTTGCTCAAAAATCTTGAATGATCAAAAACATATATTCAGTACCGTGAATTCAGGGCACACTCTGTTTTTTCAGGCAAGCGCAAGTTGCTCAAAAAACTGAACGGTGAAAAAATTTTGAATTCTGTGTATTCAGTGTATATTTACTTGAGGGTGATCAGTGTAATTTGGGCTAGTGTAGTTTGACGTGACTGGTTATAATGACTTAAATCTGGACGGTTAAATGACTTTGATCTCGAGTTGCACGCGCGGTTTAGCAGCAATGAGGAGATATAGCACTGCAAGAAAAGCCAAGTGAGAGTAGCTTTGACACAGTTTCTGCTTTTTAAAACCTTATTCGGTATCTGCTAGAGGCAGACTTTGGCATTTTCAAGAACGTCAAAGCAGATGACGAAACCTTAAATGCATCAAGAACAGCTTCTGAAATTTACGAAGCATTGCACCAGGCAGACTTAATCCAGGCGCTGCCAGAACTCCACAAAATCATGAAGATATTCGCAGTAATTCAAGCAACTACATGTACAGCAGAATGTTCGTTCAATGGTTTGCGGAAGATGACAACGTACTTACGAAACACGATGGCCAATATCGATTGAACAGTGTTGCCCTATACACCATTGAACGTTGTTATGCCAACAACGTAATTGAAAATGACATTTGTGTTATAGGCACTTTTGCGCAGTGGCGTAGCCAGCCCAAAAAATTTGTGGAGGGCCAAAATGTTCGATTTTAGGCGAATAACACTATTTTGTTTGGAAAAACACCTCTCAAAGCACAAAATGACTGTGTTTTCTAAAAATTTGGGGGGCATGGCCCCTTTGCCTCCCCTGGCTACGCCTATGGGCACAGGTATTTCTTTTTAAAGGAGTGAAATGACCTGCAACTTAAATATTAGCAATTGCGGATGTTTATGCAGCAGTCACATTGTATTGCTTTCTTGCATTGCATTAAAATTTAGTACTTTATACTAATTCCACTTTACTAAACAACTTTACATGGTTTCTCTATTCGAATGGTAACGATCTTACGCCAGAATATCGTACAATATTGTACACGGTACAATCACAATATACGAATACGATACAATACGTATAGGCACACTGGTGCATGCATTTTGAGTGCGTGTTTCATTTCCCGAGGTGCAATCTTCAGTAGAAGCGGGACGCACGGACGTGCAGATTGCTTGGCCCTTTTGAATGCGTGTCTTGAAGTGCCTTGCTCAAGCGCACAGCAACGATAACACAGACAGGTGTAGGGAGTCAGACCCGATACGGAACCGTCGCTTTTCAACATTGCGTTGCGCCTTCGAAGTCGCGTACATATTTGCATCGGTAAAGGCAATTACCGTAAAGTTTCTTGTCTGGGAGAAAACAACACGCAAGGAACTTCATCCCCATGAGTTAACAAGCAAGGTAACTACAGAATTTGCCTATAACGGCATGTCTAAGCGATTGCATACAGAACGTTATTGCCGAATTGACGTTATAAGCGAATTGAAATGTATGTGAAAGATGCCATCGGGACCGAACAAAATGCAGCGCTGTAGGCGAGTTGACGTTACAGACAAAGCCGTTATAAAGGAATTCAGCTGCACACAGAAATTTACAAGGTTTCAGGCCCCATTTGGATCAAACTAAAAAATCAGAGTAAATTGTTTATTTTTAGGGCAAATTTTTTCGCCCTCCCAGTAAAATGCTTTCCCGTACGCCTATGTCTAGGAAGGGAACCGGTGTCGGAGCTACCTCTCAAATAGTCATAGCTCCAGTTCCGGCTCTTAAAATTTTAATCTGAGCTCCGGTTCCAGACGAAATTCCCGACTCAGGCTCCGCGGCCCTATTAACTGCCAAGTCATGTGATCAGTGCGAAGGCCATGCGAAAGGTTTGTGCCCAACTAATGGGTTGATTCCAATTTATACTTACTTGCCCATAAAGTTGGGCCGTTAGCCTCAATACCGTAAAATATTGTTCTTTGGAACTTTTTTCTCTTGTGCAGGCTGGACCTGCTTGGAGCTAATGGTTAACAGCATTGGAAATAACACATGAACAAGCATGGATATACAAATACTCGAATGGGAGAACCGCACACAAGCTTTAAAACACTGTTACGGACTCCTTAGCTCGGTGAAAAGTTGCGTTCTACCAGATGTTTTGCGATAACTTACCGCTTAGATTATGCTGCTGCTACAACACATTAGCAGATTGGAAAAGTCACAAAGGAGAATTGTACAAATGTACAAAGTTAGCATTACGCGAGTAACCAAGCACTTCGTGTGTTGTAGCATAGCCTAAAAATCACGAGTACAATGTGGCATTATTGCCTGTGGAAGAGTAGCTTCATATCATCTACAGCCAATATCGGTTGTTTTAAATCACGGGATTAGATGTTTGAGCACATCTGGAAATGCGACAATTTGTAAAGTTACTATCATCTATAAAACGCAGAATATTCTCTAACTACATGATATTTAGTGTCTTGAAGTGGTCAAATTCATGTATAAATGCAATAAATCTTAGTTGCCGGTTACATTTAACGATTATTTTAAACTCATCACAGATTTTCATATGTACTGTATAATACGAAACAAACTAAAACTAGGCAATTTCCATACCAAAACCACGTTTAAATTAAGGTAAGAAAATGCTAAATTAAATACCCTAGAAATCGGGTCACAAACTCCTTTCAGAAAAAAACTAAGCCGCGTTTGACACTTTTATAGCCAAATATAAAAAATGTGCTACTTGGGTAATAGAAACATTTTTGGTACTCTTACTTTTTTGTTGGTGTGCATTGGTTCTATAATGCTATCACTGGTATAATGCTATCTTTCGAACTGTTCATAGCAATAGTGCGTGGTTTTTCTAAAATTGTTTCTTTGTCAACATTCCCTAGTAACTTTTACACTGGCTGCGCAGGACTGAAGATGTGTTAAAAAACACCAAAGTAGTTTTCTTGTGCAAATAAATTGCGATATCATTCGCTAGTGTGTGTCACTGTTGTGACTTAACTATTATTGCTGAATGATACCTACAAGCTTCAATCATCGCAAGAAGATGAAAGCAGAACCAAACAGGAGATTCCTCAAGCAGCTTCCTGCAAAGCTAGAGTTCGCTTTGTTGCTATCACTAGGTAAGTAGTTCAAGTGGCGTTGCTGCCATATCTTACTCAGTTTGGTTTTTGTTACGTTCACTAAAACCGATCGCATCAAACTCTTGTATAAAGTAGTGGGACTCTTGTATAAAGTAGTGGGACTCCTGTAGTCTCTAACCACATTGCGAATCATGCATCTGCCGGGCAGTAAACAAATTTCCGTTCCCACGCATGAATCATCGCATCAACTGAAAATGTGTTTTCCAAACGCATGATTGGACGCCTCGTTATCCGCCTGCCTAAATTTTGTGACTCGCATTGCAGCGCTGCACTGGTCCATAACTGTCGTGACGCATTTACATCTTCAGCTGTTAGGAATATTGGCAGTAGGTGAAAACTGCGAAAGTTTTATGTGGCAAAGTTTAACCAATATCTTCTGGCGGCATGAAATTCCCTTCATCGCATTTTGCTTCCATTAGTCATATAAACGCATTGCACATACATACTCAGAAGAACATATCTTTACCTTCTACTGACCACCTGTTCCCTTTACATCACAACAAGTATTTTCACCCTCTGGATGTCTGCAGCACAAATGACCCCTGAACCATCGGACAACTTGGAATTTATCGTAGCATCATGCAGCTGTGCTAAACATCATAACAGCCGTGTTGGCGCCGTCCATGCGCGTGCTCCTCATTAGTGGCACGTGTCTATGCTTGTGTGTCTTCAAAGTGACCGTATCAGCACCATCCAAGCGTATCCTTTTGAATTACCGCCACATATCTTTGTTCGTGTTCTTTCATATATCTGTGTGTTCCTTGTTACTGCCAGTAGCGTAGCTAACACAATTTTTTTTTAAAGATGTACAGTATGTGCAAAACTGACTATGATAACGAAATTGTTAGTACGTCACTGTACTTGTTTTCATGTTAGTTTCTTCAGTACTCTTACTCTGCTTTGCAAGTAGTAGTTTTCGGTTGCTTTTCTTTATTTTCTCTTTGTGTGTGTGTGCGTTTTAGAATTTCAAAAAACTGTACAGAGTGACAGTTACTGAGTGGACCCTATGGTCGTCTGATTGTTCCCCTGGTTTTGCATCATTGCTTTATGTTCTTTCATGAATTTTTGAGAACTATTATGGCAAAAAATGAACCTTACCTTATCTGTTTTCTAAGTGAATGTAATACGGGAGTAGCACCAGCAAATGTTTCTACAAACGCCCGGTGCTAACTTGTACAGCACTTCGTTTTGGTAGTTTGACTCTAGCAACCTGACAGGCTAACTACCACATCTTTATGTGCAACAGATTGACAGGAGGTATCACTAGCATCGGTTATGGTCGAAACGTATGTTGCTTTCGGTTGTTAGCTTTCTACAATGGTGCTTTCCAGAACTATAATGCCTTAGTCTCTTTAGTTCCTTCGAAAATTTTTGTGCTGTTTTTCAGCTGGTTGGTGACAACTTTTGCACTGGTAAATTGTTTTGTCAACTTAATTCCAAGCATCTTCAGAGTACATAGCTCTTGATTTAAGAGAACAACCCATATAAATATACGAGAATGAGCCTAGTCTGTTTCATAGACCAGCTTAGCAGGAACTTGTTTTATTATTCCACGTAATATTGATTGAAAAATGCAATTGGCCTATTAGCCCGGTTTAGTATATTTAGTTTGCGTAAACACTATCCACCTTGTCTTGGTCTGACCTAACTCAACCTGTCTGGGCGCCCCTGCTAATCAGTTGTAACGGTATCTCGTTTTCCAGAAGAGAGAATGTTGAAGTTTGCAATTGCCAAAGCTGACGAATCACACACTACAAACACTACCTCGCCAAGTTTCATTTTTGTCCCGTCTATGGTCGAAATGCATGACAACGCGATATTGCCGAAACTAAGTCTGTCTCCACGGCCAGCATTATCACATAGTGTACAAGCGGGATCTAAAGAGAAGACGACAACAGCACTGATGATGGTAGCAGGAGTTACCGAAACGTCTGCAAAATGCCGTTTATATCGTTTCCTTTGGCCGTGATTTTCATGAAAAGACGACAACAGCTTTGGCATTGGCTCTCATTCAGATATGCTCAGTGATGAATAACGAACGCAAATTCGATTTACCGGTAAGTGCAATAACCTTTAAGGATAAACGAAAGGTGCTGCAACGAAAATTGATGTTTGCATTTAATTGCACTGGTTGGGTCCGGCAATATTTTGTACGTAAAAGGGCATTTCGCTGTTGGTTTCAAATACCTCGTTCCCCGCTTCGAAGTCTTTCTTGATGGCCGCGCGTGCCTGATGCGACAAACCAGCGTGAGACGAAATGCACAATTGTACAGTTCCGGAAAATTCATCATGTGTATAAATGAATTGTCAAGACAAATGAAACGGACATGTTGGATGAACAGAAATTGGCATAAGCTTCGGCAACAATCAAGCAGCATTGAATTGCGCATCAACAACTTCTGGGAGTGAAAAAATTGAAAAAAAAATTTGGAGAAGCGCATATTTTACTGCGGTTGCTGCCAAGCGCCAACATTGTGATCAGCGCTGAGAAGTGTGAAGCAAAAACAGTGAACTTACCTAATTTTAGCTCGCCCGTCAAGCTCTCCTCGACAGTGTCCGACCCGATTTGCCGATCTGGTTGCACAAGATCTGGTTACAAGGTCACATACGAAAAACAACGACACAACGAATAAAGAATAACGTCAACGCAGACGTTCATGAGACGAACATAGCAAAACAAAGCTTGAGCAAATATTATCATCAACAACAAAAACAAAAAGAAACACAAACGAATTACTTTTTCTGCAAAATTGTAGCAGAAATATTTTAGGCTTTTCGCGGAGATGGGGACAAGCCTCGGGTTTGAACATCTCGGCGAGTTCTTTCACTGCGATGCGACCGTCATCCGTTCCAATGAAGTGATCAGCGCCGCTGACTGATAAAAACAGTTTAACAGGTTACCGGACATCAAGTGTTGACCACCGCGGTTTAACCTGAGGCAAACTGACGCTCAAACATGTGCGCAAACGTAGGAAACATTTGTGTGATAAGACTAGCTTTGACTAAGCTCGTCCAGTTTTGATATTTTTGCCTGTATTTACTTTCATTTGTTGTTGCGTTTACTTTTATTGTGTGATCAAGTACAACGGACTCGACAATTCATCTTACGCCAGACGTATAAAACCTCTGGGCTTGATGCAAGCTTTCGCGGAAAAAGTCGACTGGGCTCTGGTTCCATTACTCTGCGATGGTTCAAGCTTGCACATATCTGCCTCCAGGTAACTAGTCCCCACAAAGGCGACAAAGACGAATCGACCAACAAATGTTTATATAGAAAAAATACGATAGAATACTTCTATTTGAAGTACGTACTCAATACAGAGGGGGAAGCAAGGAATCTATCGGCAAATTAGATTCGAATAGGAGTGTAGTTCTCCCACCCGGAGAACTTTTTTTGATCAGATTTTTTTAGATTTCAGGACTGCGGATGAGTAGAGTTACATTTAATAGATTTTCTAGTTAAAATTTTTGCTGATTGATGCGACTTCGTCGTCCTTGTGGAGACTGGTTTCTCAAGTCAGACGTTATTAGTCATGAGGTTATCAGGTAGTACGCCATCACCAAACATTTGGTAAATACATGCATCAACTGCACACTGCGCTCTTAAAACTCAGTGCATGCGCCAAGCCAAGTACCTCTTTGGCCGTGAGTTCCAATGTAAACAAGAGACATGGGTGCATGAACATTGTTGCTATGGGAAGCGAAATCTTTGAGCAGTCGCTCCATATCCTGAGAACATAAGTCAATGTCGATCATACTTATAAAGTCGGGTTTTACTTGTGTTGGGGTCAAATATAAAGAAACGAACATATATTTCGAGCGACGGCGTAAGTTGATCCCATGTGCAACAACACGTCACCACAAGCAAACACACGATTGCATCAGCAAGCAGGCAAAAAAATCTAAGGCTTTCTGTATACCACAGCTTACAGAAATCAAACTAAATGACTAAGAACTATCTTCTGTCGCTGGGTTTTGTTGCAGCAACCACCAGCTTTGGTTACGGAGCGGGTCGCAGCTTCCAGCCATACAGTGGGAATGGAAAGATATGGCACAAGAAAAGTTGCTACAAGCTGTTCAAAAGGTTTCAGCAATGGTGATGCCAGAGCACGTGGAAAGATGAAGCCAGAGCATTTTTGCTAAGAAAAAGGAGACAAGCCTGCATGCCTGAAAATCGTTCGTCTCACGCCCGAGAATACAACAACGAACGTGTTAGCTTAATTCTATATCCAGTATAGTAGAGGCAGTGGGGAGTTAGTTATGCTTCTTAAACGCATGAACTCAAAATAAGCGCAGATAAACCCGGTTCGTTGTAAGCAAAGCTGAAACAGTCTGACAATTAACAAACCAACAGCCAACTTGCAAGAACGAAAGGTTAAAAGTTCTGCATTCGTACGCCAAACGATTCCCAACAGTGCTTAATTGAAAGAGGTCGAACAGTAACATGAAGGGTCTGAAACGTGTTTTCAAAACACATTTAAAAGCGTCACGTTCAGATAAATGTGTATTTGATACATATTAACACAGAGACCAGCACAAAAGGTACATACCGAAAATCAGAGCTTTGGAGGTCTCGGAATGGAGAAAGAATGAACCAGCGCCGGTGCAATAAGCGGCAAGCACTGGTACGACAATGTGGGAACACAGGTGTAAGCGACAAACAGATCAGAGGACAAAACTTACATTCTTTCGTTTGTTTTCGTGAGACTCGACAACAAATCCCATTTGTTGAAGAATATTTCGCATGTTTTTGCCGTCTTCGGCGGCACCATCACGATTAGGACAGTCGCTGAAAACCACGTTGTTTATAACCAGCGCTCGGCTCCTGCCCCAGTTTTCGTAGTTGGGGTAGATCTGCAGAAAGTGGCAAAGCATGAAATACTACCGTTCACATTATAGCTCTTAACTACACGTGAAATTGATGATATCCGAATAAATAATGATGATATCCGAATAATAATATTTTTCAAAATCGACTTTTGGACGTTTTTTAATATCGACTTTTGACGAAAAATGATTCTTGCATGTTTTTGTGGTATCAAAGGATGTTAAAATGATGCGGAATGCAAAACTTAGAATCCTCCTGCATCATAAACGTTTCGAAGCATTTTGGAATCTGCACGTTGTCAGTAAGGATTTAGATTTTCCCATCCAACAACCACCGCGACGACCACACAACAGAAACTGTCATAGCGATTCTATTTGAATAAGGACTGATGATGCGTTGGAAAACGCGAAACTAGTTTCCCCGTCAATAAACTGTGACTGATTTTCTTTCCGCCATCTTTGTGGCCTATAACTATGAAAAATACACACGCTTGCAAGTTTTAATCGTCGCAGAAGAATAAAAGCAGAAAGCAGGCAGATTCCTCAGAAGCTTGCCGCAAGGTTAAAGTTTGTTTGTTGTCATAGCAAACTTGCCCTAAGTCATACTTATCCATGACAGGCTGCCCTCTAAGGCAGGGGTGGGCAATTAATTTGGCCCCGGAGCCACTTTGAGAAAGACCAGTTGTGCGGCGGACCATACTTTCTAATGGAGCAAGTCTCGGTTCAAGTTAACCTCAGCACTAACATCTGCAGTAGGCTACTGTGATAAGTTGGAGGAAATTTCAGATTTGAAGATTTGCCCTGAATGCATCCGCGGGCCACAGACTCCACTCCTGCTCTAAGGCAGTGGTTTTCAACATTTTTTGTAACGCAACCTATTACTGCAACCCACTACAACCCAACAATGCCCATCTACAACTCAAGTGAAGCAAATTGAATGCAGCTGTGTACGTAAAATATCTACTCGCGACCCCTCTAAAAATGTTTCACAACCCCTCTGTGGCTCGCGACTCCAGGTTGAAAACCACTGCTCTACGGGAAATTAAGGGCGGCTCTGATTGCGCCACTATTAACTGCAGTTGTGACACAACTAGTGGTGCTGAGGTAACTTTAAACGCAAACAACTAACAAACTCACCAAATGTAAAGAACTTGAAACAATATACATTTTCCTAACACTAACTAATGACATTTACACAAACACATGATTCGAGTCCAGCTAGAATATGCACTTTTGCAGCAAGTTTTTATCCGGTAACACCTAACTAGCACGATCATTACGTCATACGCTGACACACATCAAGCGCTGGTGTCCAATGGCATGGGAAGCGGAGAAAAAAGCAACACAGTCGGATGATTGGACGCGCATGCATACGAAAGAGCAGCTCATTTGCCAGCTGATCTTGAACAAGTCAACCAAAACAAATCAGTTTTAACCCCGGCTAAGTAGTAGTATTGGTTGAGCACGCGCCACTGAAGCTGGTAGGCTGGATGCGATCCCAGATTGGGTCATACCCAGGTTTTGAAAAACGGTACTTGTGGTTTGTCTAGCCTCGTGCTCGGCGTTGATGGGTGCGCACAGGAACGGTTCACGCGCGGCACCGCCACTGACTCGCCACCAGCGCGGTATTCACTGAGAAAGCAGCCGCGTGGCCCAAGGCGCGGGCAACGAGATACGAAGTCGGCGCTGCAGACCAGTCGTGACATTCCAGAATGGGGTACAAAACGGAGTATAAACGAAACTGAACAGAATAGTTTTCAAACAAGGACCGAGCAAGTTGAAATCGCTGTAACTGTCGCATACGTGGCTGTTTTTCGACACACGGAAGATTGTGCAGTTATGCCGATGTACGCATGACTAAAAAGGCAATACATACACTGTTGTCATCCCGATGCATTTGCCACGCTGTCTGATCTGTGCGTTGCACTCTAGCAGATTGCACATGGAACACTTCCTTGTCGACAAAGGCCATGTCTAGCAATTGAAAACGAAACGTAATTGAAAAACGTTCGTGCATTTCGATCGCGGAGCTGCAGTTTGGACAACGCCAGAAGCGTTACTATGAACAAATGCAAATTGTGGCCATAAGCGAGCCTTGGCCTTCAAAAGACAATTCCATCGAGCTGGAGTACGTGAGATGAATTCTTCAATCAAAAGCACATTTCATTTTTTATTTCAAGGCGATGCACACAAAGCAAGCGAAAAGACAACGTAATGTATGTTTAAGCTCACATACCGTCTTCCTCGGCAGCCTTCTCTTGTTGGTTGTTGTTCCATGCTAAAGAAACATGAAAGTTTTGATTCAAGTCGGTTAATATTTACCAGGTTGCGCAGAAGCTTTTTGTAAAATGTTTACATGAGAAAGTTAAATACCAGCGAATCGTAGTTGTCAGAGAACAACCTTTCTGTAAGCTTGTGACTATCAAATAAAAACGATTGTTTAATTTTTTTATATACTGCATAACCCAGGAGCAAGTACAATAATGGCATTTCGATAGCTGTTCGCAACACGATGCTCAAAACTGAAAAATCGAACCACAACAACCTCCAAACGATTTTTCTTCATCATTAACACCGAAATAGCCGAACTGTCCCCTTGCCTTTTTTCTTGCCAAACAGGTACATTTCCTTCGGCGCAAATAGCGCTAGTTCGTGTCTATTTATTAAAATTACACTTAAATTAAACGAGAGCTGCACTCAAAGTTCAGGTGAATTTGGACAATTAAGCAACGCGAAGTAATCTGCAAGCATTGCCAAACGCAGACACGCGTGACGAAAACCAGTGCAGGTTACCGCAACCGGCAACATGGAAAAACAAAGTACTTTCACAGACGTGAGTGCCAGGAAGTCAAAACCTACAGCTAGCTATCATTTTCCAAAAAAAAAATCGCTGAAGGAATTCAGTGATAAGAAAATACAATAAAAACACAGAATAAATAACATCTGAACACAGAAACTACACCTAGAAAGCAAAGTTGGCAGTATATGGCAAGGCCTGGCTTTGACATTGTGGGCGGTGCATTTGCTAAAGGTAACCAGAGTGCGCATGTTATTTTATATCTAACAACCTACTATATGCTGACCTTTTACTTTCAGAGTTGTTCCCTTATTGTTGTACACCACTCTTTCTGTGGGCATGATTGCAGACTGGACGAAATTTCCCCCTGAGATCTTTATTGACGAATGGATACCGTGGAAGTGCTTCTCAGTCTCACTGCCGGGAAGGATGTCGACGTTCGACCCAAAGGTAACGTTTTGTCCGCCACGATTAAGGTTGTTGGTTTCCATGCTGGTAGCGAACCCATTCCGGTTCGCACGGCTTTCGTACCCGGAATCATTTCTGCGCACACATGATGTAAAAGCAAACTGAGCAGTGCAGAATTCAAGACGGATGCGCCTCCTGCACTGTGCTTAAGACGGCTAGCGTTTCGGAAGTCTTCGGTTTATAACAACCTAAAAAAATATTGATAAGGTAAACCAAACTTCTGTAAATTTAAAGCGTGGTTAATGAAACAAGTTGGGATTTTAAATTCAAACCTGGCAAAGGAAAAAGAATAGCACATTTACTGCATTTCTGCAGCGTACAGCATAAATTACAAATTTAAACCAACATTTAAAAATCTTTTTGCACATACGTCTTATCTTTTTAACTCATAGCCTTGTGACATTAAATGCTGAGCAATCACGCGTTTGCAAAAAAAACTTTAAACATTGTGTGCTGCTTGCTACGTCGGCACTAAGCCTGTGCGACCAAAGGTTTTACGATAGTCAGACTCTAAGATATTCACATTGTCTCTCGAGTTACGATTAATGAGAAACAGAAAGTCAGCGTCTTCGGATGAAAACGGACCTGATGATGCATGGAATTAGATACTTAATACTGTACATAAAGCAAACTGCGGTCGGGGATGGAGGTGCAGTTTGGAAATTCTGCAGTTTTGGAGAAAAGCGAGATTTTTTGACATCTCAATTCCCAGGCCCATTCTCGCCAGAGTGGTGACGCCTCTTTTATAGGTGGACTGAGTTTTTCAGCCATGTAGAACAATCTGTTTAACTGTGGGCAACCGATAAAGCATGTGGGAAATATTTCTCCACTTTGGCAGGCCTTTGCAGATGAGCCTGGCCCTGCGATTTTAGGCACACCTTTCCTTGGGTCTCTCTGTGGATGTGAAGTGGGGTCTACTGGTGACTGGGCTACTCAGTGACGTTAACACTTGCCCGGGTTCACTTTAGAATTTTTTAGTTGGACAATCTCTCTCACAGAGGTTCTTCCCTCACCTGAAAAGGTGCATTGATGAACTTAAAATAGTTTTTCCACAGTATTCAAGCACACCTAACAAGAAACAAACTATAAAGGTCCTATTTATAAAGAACAGCATTTCTTGCCAAAAGTAAATGACACCTAACATTAGTATCTTCTTCAGAACAGGGTGACAACAAATATACACGTCCACCAATGCACCATGGGCATTGTAGAATGGAAATGTGAGCATTAGCATTGGATGTTATAAGAGCAGAAATGCACAGAAGACAATCCCAAAGTTGAGCTAGAGTTGAAGATTTGTGGAAAAATGTAACCTAATTATAACTTAGTTGGATTGAGAGGAAACTTTAATACAGAACATCAAAGCGTTCAGTGGGAAAACATATGACAGCAGATTCTTCTCAAACAGGTTGCTACTTTTGTAAAAAAGAGTTAAAATGCCGATGTTAACATGAGTTGCAAAATAATTGTTTGCTGTAGCTGCGGTAAGCAGAGCCATGGTTGTCTGATAAAATGAAATCCAGTGCATATAATAATGCATCTTCATAGTGTGCTCAAAATCTTCAATATTAGATGCATTTTAGTAGCTGTCTCATTAACCTAGTGAATTTCTTGTAAGATATTATCATGTATTGACTTTAGATTTAGATGAACTCAAATAGAAGGACTAGAACTAATTTGGAAAGAATCGACGTTATATTTTCTTATTCCAGTGAATGGTTATATCAAAACACTTCTTGCAATCTTCTAATTCCTTTCCGGTAAATTCATACTCGTTTTGCCATAATTACAAAAAGATTCACCAAATATTCAAATATATTTAACAATCATTAACACAAGGGGTGTATTGATACCCTTTGACCAAAATTTAGTTGTCTGGAGATGTAGTATGCATAAATACAATAGAAAGTGTAACAAGTCTTGTAAACAATGACATGGAAACTAATTCTTGTGCATCTGGCAGAAGCATTAATACATAATATAGCAAAAAGGAATAGGAGACATCATACAGTATTTGCATAAAAGGCAATATGGCAGTTTTCATGCTAAAAACAGTCGAAACACAAGCAATGAAAATGTCAAGTTTGTAGCACTTCTTTCCTCTGAAACCAATCTAATTGCTTAAAATAACATCGTTGATCTAAATGAAGTCAATAATACTGATCAACAGAGAAGTTATATAGTCCCTGATTGATGACATCATGACAGTGTCGGTGAGTAAATCATTTCAGAAAAAGAAATCTGATCATTACCAGCTTTTATTTAAAACATCACACAGTTTTACAGATTAGAAGCAATTGCAATCATGCATGACAGAACAGTTGCACATGACTACAACATCCTAACGTGGTACAAATAGTTAACTGACCAAAATAAGATAAACATGCTAAGAACTTACAACAAGAATGATCAGATAAGAAAATAAAGCATAAAACAAAAAAAATTCATATAATCCAGAAAACCACGTTGGACCTTATTGAGTTCAAAATGTTGCTAAAACAAATGGCCATTTTGGATACAAAGCAACACATTTGAATGGATTGTTTCATGGAATAATTGTGTTTAGTGGTTATGTCAAAACAAGTGTGCAAGCAAAACAGACCACATTTTCAGTAAACATCTTACGAGCCTACCGTGTAGCATTTGAGTGAGTAGATGAGTCAATAAATGGTGTAGTATCATCACTCTGGGTGTTACCAGAAGAGTTTGGAATCTGACCAGCCTCACGTTTCAGAAGCATCACAGCATGACTGTATGGGTCACTTGCCATTGTAATTGGGAAGACAAACTAAAAATAAACTTACTGAAGCAGCAATGCAATATTACACATAGTTTTGAATTGGCCTAACAACCATGGACAGCTTCAAACATTATAGCTGAATACTTAATACATACTCTACAGTCTGATGCTAAAGAGCAGCATGCTGTATATTATATTATTGAAAACAAGTTGCAAATATCATGGTGTGGTGCAGCAGAAAATTCCAAATTTGAAAGAAAAGTTCACCCAAGACAATGCTTCACATCTATACAGAATTCAATGATCCAGTCAAAAATACAGCAAAGTAGCTTATAATGCTAAACTTCAGCAATTTTCAACTTACACATTGCTTTTCAGATAAACTAAGATAGATAACCACAAGTTTATGTTGTGCTTTCATTGCTTTCCACTAAAAATTTGTTCGAGTTATGGCAAGGAAAAAATTGAAAAAAATAAATTAAGCATCATATTCTCAAATACTTTGCATAAGAAAAATTTTGGCACTAGTTGACTGAATTTACTGCTACAAAACAACAGCAAAAATTTTTCATTGGTAGCTACAGCAGCCTGACATTTTTTCTTTCAGGATCTTGACCCAATTCTCAAATCACCCAACATGTCAAATAGTTGGCATACCAATTAAACTGTCACAAATTTTACTTTTTAATGTAGACTATACAAACCTTTTGCAGCACAGGAAAAATTGTGTTTAGCAAAACAGGGTCATTAGCAATCTTTCGCAATTCATCTTGAGTTGAAGCAGCAAGTTCTTGTGGAGATCTGATATTTCCTTAAAATAAAACAAATTTTTGTCAAAGTTGCAAGTTTTAGTTTAGGCAAAAAAACTTAAACACTGCAATGAGTTAACATAAGTGCAATTTTGCACTAAACATTCGGTGTATAATAAATTATCACATGTGGAGAGCAGCTAACCCAAGCTATGAACAACTGATCACATATTTGATAATACCAGGCTTGAAAATATTCTGGGAAACCAGTCTTTCTGCAAGTATTCAGTCATTGGGTAATTAATATACACAAAACAAAAAAGTAATGTTTCTCACAACAGACAAGATCAAATTGAATGAATACTAGAAAAATGGTGTTATACAATGCTATTGAAAACTTGATCAACTCATTGTTTAGATAAATCGTATGTTGGTTCATAACAAAAACAACTTATAAGGATATGATTCACAAATTGGTATCTTGCATTCATAGGATGTCATTTTGGGAAGTGAAAACTAAACCTCACTATATACTGACATTCATTGTTAAACCACAGTAACATTTAGATCTTGAAATAAAATCTTGATTTTGTTTCTTAACATATCATGAACTTACCTAACCAGAGTTTTTCACCTGTTTCTTTCCGCATACCAAGTTTCTGAATGAAGCCATTAAATTCTGGAGATGCCATTATTTGTCACTGATAAAATCAAATACACAACACTGCAAAATTTCTAGAGATTATTCTTAAATTGTGATCAACAGAAGAAACAAACTCATGTTTTAGATTGCCAAACCATAGAAAAAGAAGGGTAATCTCTAATATTTGAAGCTTAACCTGATTAAGTAATAAAAGCTAAACAACTATAAAACTATTTTTTCTGGATAATAGTAAAACTACTCGCTTTCATCCACAAAACTTTTAGTTAACAACTGATTGATTAATAATTTGATTCTACTTTTTTGAAATGTCCAGTTCAAGTATTAAATTTTGTTGATTCTCATCAACCACTGTGGCAACACCATGGTGTAAATTATTCATGAAAAATTACTTGCATAAAATTGTCCAAGCAAGCAGCAACTGCTAACATTCTATAATAATCTTCAACTAAGCTTAAATATTAAGCAAGTACAAATCAACTAATTAACTTCTAAATCACTGTCATACTGGGTTTCTTTTTTGCTGAGACAGTTCAATCATTTGTCACTGGGACATTTAAGTCACAATGGCATGAAAACTCATCATAAGCTTGTGACAATATTCACTGCCCTACCTTTCATTAATTTAAGTCATTTAAAAAATTCAGTCTATGACCAAAAAAACAGCTGTCCTACAAAGAACTAGCAATCACAAAAGTCTTGCAATGTTTACAAACTACATGATATGGAAAATACTACTTGGTATGTAAAACAAGACCCCAAGCAAGGAACTGAAACCTCTATTTATAACAAAAGATATTTTATGAGGATATACACATGTTCATAGGGAGAAATGTCTGGACAGTTTTTAACAAAAAAAATACCATAAACCAACATATTCCCTTTCACTGTATAATTTTAAAATATGAGAATATTTTCATGAAGTTAAAACTTCACCACCCTAAACTTATAAAATAAAAGTAAGAATTATCTTGATCCTGTTTTGTATGTCAAAGATTACCACCTTTGGCACTGGTGTATGAAATATTTATACTTTGAAATGACGCATTGAGCACATGTTTTTGTGCTATTTTTGTGCCACTTTGTAACTCGATAACTCACCAGGCAATTGTGCTAGAGAGCTGTTCACATGATCAAAAGATGCAGCAAGTCTTCCAGATTGCAATAAAAAATTGGAAAAGTTTTAGATTTCTTTTTTTGTGGATGATATCGTAAGTTAGGTTTTAGGCCATTTTGGCTCAAGTTACCTGGCCCTGGGCCCCAACCACTAGAATGGAATTTTTTGACTCAAGTTTTTATTGTAAAATAGGCCAGAATCTGAGTCTTGAGCCTTTGATTAGCTTTCTGACATTTCTGGTTCAAAAGTTATGGTCTGAAAACAACAAAAAGTCAATAATTACCGTATTTACTCAATTGTTAGCCGCCCTTGAATGTAAGCTGCATGAAATGGTGTTAAAATTTTAATGTAAGCCTCCCTTGAATATAGGTTACCTAAGCCTCTAAGATACTTTTACTAGCACATTTCACATTATCCATAACCCTGTTAATGATGCTTCACCACCTCAACTGCCTCTTGTTCATCATAATCCCTTGCATGTGATGCCGAAGAGAATAGAATGTGAAAAGAGAGTTTGGTTGAAAAAAACATAGCCAAGAAGAGACTAAATGTTACCTACATCTTTCGATACGAAACAATATTTATAAAGAAAGAAGGAAATTCAAAAGTAATGCTCCAGGAAAACCTACCTCTGAACGTGTTTTCATCAATGAAAACCTTACAAAAAAGAAATAAACATTTATTTTCCTTGGCCAATGAAGAAAGAAAAATTTAACTGGAAATACATTTGGACCAACAATGGAAGAATTCTTCTCAGACAAAGCAATGACAGCAGAGTCATTGCTATCCGAAGTGAAAAGGACATTTAACATATCAAAAACCTTATGGACAACCCTAGAAATCCCAACTAAATTTCTGCACCTCAATCAATTTGAAAATTCACCAATCCTTCCTTTTGATATGGTGAGTGGTCTACATGTCATTTCACTTTCTTGGTGTGTTGTTCTTAA
>Ga0210059_1003701_pt1 | contig 24588 bp, 20 predicted proteins | sample Ectturendosymbi2_FD_188042 | JGI IMG/M metagenome (GOLD analysis project Ga0210059, IMG submission 188042) | Ecteinascidia turbinata endosymbiont from Florida, USA - Sample 2 (SPAdes) (version 2) | ecosystem: Host-associated > Tunicates > Ascidians > Unclassified | place: Key West, Florida...
TTGGGGTTTCTGTATTGTCCAACGACCGCTACGCCGGTGTTCCAGTTATTGTTTACGTTTCATTGTTCGAACGCTCAAACATTAATGTAAGATAACTAAGGAATTACCTGCTTTCGTCATCATGGTTATAAGCATCCATCTTTGTTTTCAATCAAACGAAATTCATGTTTTTAATTTATCCGCGAACCAAACTATTCCAACTATATCTCGCCCCGTCAAAAGCATGTATTTACAATAGATGGAAGCTTTCAGTCAAATCAACTAACTCACTTCGGAAGAGCGCGTGTAAGTATTGAACACATGCGCTTCGACGCAATGCAGGTACGAGTATATTTACAGAAAATGCTATGAGTAATTGCATTATTCAAGACAAGTGATGTCAGCCAAAAAAAGCTTACATTACTCAATGTTTCCGCATTACATTGCCATACGCATATGGAAAAATGTCCACGACAAGAAAACAGTACTAAGCTATACAAAACACAATTAGCTGCTTGAACATGCACATGAAATACGGCACTTGCCATAAGTTTAATATAATCGGAATTGGTTTCTCAACAAATACACAATAAAATTGATACGACGATCTACAGAACACTATTCAATCAAAACAGTCAGGCTGCTTAAACCATGAAAAGCAATCGGGGGGCGCATTCGGTGTTTCGGACAATAACACAACGTTGCTACGGGTTCTTGAAACCCTTGAAATCTGACTAACGGAGCTTGTGTATACCAAACTAAATTTACATTCAAGTCAAAACAGGTACCAAATGTGTTTTTACACAATACTTCAAACAAGGGCGTGCATTCAAGGAGATCGCGGAAAGAACAGAAGTCTCAACTCAAATGTTGTTTTCAAAACGATAAAAATAAGTTGTCCCACACTTTCGTACAAACTGGTCACATTTTTTTTCCGACTACTTGGGAGTTTTTGCAGTGTGGTTTGAGATCATGCACCAAGTGTGTTCCGGAAAACCATGAAGGGTGGTATAACCAACTGGCTTAAATATGAAAGTAGAATTTACACACCGTCTCTTGGAAGTTGATGCAATAACTGTTTTGTTAACTATAAAATTACAACGTTCAATTCTGCACATGGCGGAAGAAGTACAGTTGTAATACTTATGTCCAATCGAGTATAGAAGTAGGGGGCTGGGAGCACACAGCTTAACAATCGAAACTTACAAACAAGTTCGGGACCCACGGAGGATTGCCTTCAATAGAATGGCAAAAATGATGAACTTGGAAAGAATGCATTTTGATTGACGTCATGCAACACGTCAACAATACAATGTAAGATTGCGCTGACGCATATCCTTCCCTTGATACCTAAATACTCGATGCCTCAAAAGTTCTTGATTTCCAAATTACAGGAAGAAAAAATCTTTCTTTGTGATGGCGTCAACGACTGCAAAAATCGTGCATATAAAAAAAATTTTCTGGGAACGCCCCTGGAATTTTTGTGCGATACCTACAAGCATAGCAAAAAAAGCTTATCAACCACGACGGCGCGGGATCAGCTTCCTGACCTAGCATTCAAGGCTATTACCAGGATGAGTAACGCCTGTCCACATTTGGGTTTTTATCTGGCACAACTGCACAAGCACTCAATTTTTTTTTAACAAAATAGGCAACGTATTGCTTTGTCACGAGAGTTGGGCACCACGTAATTTAACGAAAAAAAATGTCGTTTCTTGTACAATTATTAAACGAGTGTCCGAATGAAGCTTACCTAATAAATAAAATACAAGAGCGGGAGCTGATAACAAGAATGTTTTGCGCACTTCGCATCTGATGTTAAACGTCACAGGTTATTACCGGATTAGCTATTGCAATGACTTTAGCCCCTTTCATCGATTGGATGATTTGACGTGAGCCATACCTGAAAGACCATGGTAGTGGCCAAACACCTGAGACTGATGACATGGTTCGGTCATGAGCAACAGATAAACAATCATCAACACGAAACAGGTTTAGATACCGGGTGACGTTAAGGCGGTTTACGAGTACAGCGTTGCTTATGCAAATTCTTTTTTGCAAAATTATTCGTCAAAGTTTGGTTCAAGCATACCACAAATCGACCAAACGGCTCTGATTCAACTCGCATCAGTCAATCAATTTATCTAACTCGAAGATCGTCACGGCTTATTTGGATATGTTTCGTACAGTATTATATTAAGACGTACCTCGACATCATAATCAGCAGCTACTGAAACGTGGTTGCAATCCAATCCTTTACAATTAAAACAAGTTAACAAAAACTTCAGCCAACAGAATTTCCCCGTTTCTCTTTCCTGATTTAAGGCATAGCATAAACAACGTGAAAAACACAAAATTCTCCCAACATCAATTTTCGTGATTGGAGGATGAAAAGCATACCAATGATGTATGAAAGCTGGAATCGGCATAAAATGTACGCAGACCACACAAAGCACTTCGTTGTGCGATCGGTTCCCAACCTCTATGTGGTCCATGTGCGACTCCTGTCGCCGGGTATCACTTGCTTCCACAAAAAAAGCTTTATTCGATCAGATTCCACAATATTCGTCAAACACCAATTGGACACACACATGACCGAACGAAATAATGATGCCCACATTCATGCAGCTTTTACGTCAGTGATACGACTTTTTTGAACCGTAGCCAATGGGAATGGAGCCCTATCAAACACACTAAAGTTCAAACATTAACTCGAAGGTGTTCGCGTGCTTCCTGGCTCTCATCGTGGTTGCGCAGGTCGGGAACAACTGCACGATGCTGATAAAAACGTTTCATTCTTAAGATAAAATCACCTGTCTCTAAAATAATAGAAATCTTTTCCGCACTAAAAGCAGTTCCAACAAAGCTTGCCGTTTGATCAACAGCTATAACCAAGAGAAAGAAACGAATACTGCACAAGACGTAGTTCATCGACGCATCACCGCTATTTGCACCAAAAATAAAAACAAACCGCAACAGTTCATCAAATAACCGACACTTTTGCAAAGCGACCGATGTCTCAACACTGGTAGCGTCAAGCACCCGACCGTCATTTAGAAAGCTCCTGAAACCACTGATGTCATGGCTTGGATCAGGCCTAATTGACGAGCAAACAACAAACAATGCCAAACAAAAGTTGTGTTATACAGTTAGGAGCACGGTTAGAAACAATAAAAACTTTCATTTTGAGGCAGTGCCGCTAAGTACACGTATTACAGAGTCGCAAGATGATCAACATCTGAAACATTGCTAGTGCAACCAAAAAAACAATAAAAAGTACACTAAAATCTGGTACAGAGCAATACTCCACTGGTCAAGGAGTAATGCTAACATTTGAATACAAAGAAGCAACGCCGATCCAAAGTTTATCTAAAAAAATAAGCAGCACCACTCGTACTGTGCAAACGCACTGTGATATGCATGTTGACAGATTTTACTCAACAACACAATGTCAAGGCTGGTGAATCGTACGACAGTGTGACGATCGAAATGAAGAAAACCATGAGTTCGCAAGCGTCGCAGAGCAAAGACAGTGACTCAACAGTAGTTGTGCGATTTGAGTAGTGTAATGCGTTTAAACAGGTCATAATAGTCAAATTCGACAGAAATCAGAAACTCAAGCGCACGTCACTTGAAGTGGGCGGCAGCCGAAAACGTATGAACATTATTTAACACAACTTTTGCTATCAGTGCCAGAGAGCTCGTCCAAGCTGCTGCTTTGTGGGCAGTTAAGTACAACAAACACGACAGTTTGATGAGCATCTTCGGCCGCTAGGTAGTAAACGCTGCAAAAAAGGTAAAGTGTGATCAATACAACATTGCAAGAAATAAGCAGCGCGACAACGATGTAGAAGATGCAAAGGCTATATACAATACACTTCAGGTTGATCGATAGAACGTCGTTCGCAGGCGAACTCGCCGCGAATACACTTCAATCAGTCATTTCGATTTCACAACGGAATCCGCCAACAGGTCGAGGACCGGGCCACGTGGACTTCCAGGGCGATCTTCCCGTTTGAAAACATCAGTCATTGAACCTCGCTCGTTGTTGAAACGCGCAGCTTCGCGATATTTTTCAGTTGCAAAATTGCGCGCACGTTTTCGACGAACCTGCTGCTTCCTGCGAGAGCCCTTGCTGGAACAATAGCGTTTCTTGAAGGGCGCCAGTGGTTTGGACCCGTGTCGCTTGGTCACGTGATTCATAAGCAAAATATCAGCAGCGTAACTTCTGCCACACAAAACGCAGAGATGGCGACGAGTGGTGCAGTGATGGACAATCGCTACGTGACTCTTAAGAAGAGCCAAGCTGGAAAAACTTCGGCAAGGACAATGCTGGCATTTGTACTGCAACAGCTTGGACTTCTCTTTGCGGAAACAGCAGCGATCGTTGTACAACTTGAAAGATCTTCTCACCGCGTGTCCCGATCCTGGAACTTGGTCACTGCCCGAATCACTAGAAACTGTGGAGTTACTCACGACTTTGCCTACATTACCAGTTGCAGCACGTGTGACTGTTTCGCCATCGTCCAGTAATTTCTCACGGTGTGACTTTCCTTCGTCGAAGCAAGCAATTTGACTGAGTGAACCGCTTTTTGCATCAGAAACTGTCCCGTTACAGCGCTGAACAATAATTTTTAAAAATTCATTTCCAACAGCTGAGGTTAACAGAGAACACAGCGAATGGTAAAAGCGGAATAGACTGTTGGTCAAGCAATAGAAAAACAATAGATATAGAACGTAATCAGCTCAAAAAAGCTATAACGTGATTATGGGTGAGGTATTCAATACCGTAAATGCAGCAGAAATCGTACAGCAGCATACGTCATTGACTCAGACTGTAGTTGCGCGAGCGGCTTCTAACAACCAGCAGAGTACATATTAACGCGAGACTTCATATTTCACGAATGAAGAAATGCATGTGAAAGCGATGAATTTTCAACGTAGCTCTACATAGCGGAAATCTCGCACCAAACGAAGAAGTTAGCGTTAAGCGTTGTAGAGACCAGAGGTGGCCGGAGTCACTTTTTCAGACTCCGACTCCGCTCTTGTTCCAAAATCTTTGAATCCGGATCCGGTAATTTTTTAATTCGAGAATCCGACTCCTGTTTAAACTCGGGCTACCAATGATCCAACCGAAATTTACCCATGCTTTTACTTAAGAAATGACCACGCAGACTCCTGCTTCTGCCGAAATTGAAAAGTGACTCCGGATCCGGTTTGCCACAAATTTTTGACTCCGGGTCCGAAAGAAAAACACAGAACCCGGATCCATGGCTACCTCTGGTAGAGACATTTACATTACGTTCTTCACAGACAGCTTAGGCACTTACCACGATTGCCTGCGTCTGAACAAATTCTAATTGTCTCTCTGTGTTGAACCCATGCACGTTGGTTGGCAGCAAATCACCAGCAAGATCAGTCGTGTTAGATGGCAAGCGAGCATGCATTTCATACATACTTTCATGCGACAGCATTTCGTTGTTCACCTAAGAAAAGAGTTTTCAGATGTTTAACCGAAGGGACAGCAAGCAGCAGTCGTGTTTGAAGATTGAAGCGGAATCAATGATTCACCAAGCATAGAAATGATAACCACAGAATTTATCAAAAAACCTGCAAACAGCCTTACTTTTGTCGTCATATCGTTTATTTCTTTTTGAGATTGAAGAGGGAGGCCACTCAGAACGGCCGATTCGCCAAACAGGTATCCATACTTCTCCATTAACTTTTCGGAAGGTTTCTTGTTTTTTGCTAAGTGTTTTCGTTGCAAGTGACCTTTCAGGTGGTGGGCAGTGAGACATCGCTTACCGCATTCGGGGCAGTTGCAAGGATTGAGGTGTGAAGCATACGGGTTTTCGACAGTGGAATCAATATGGGAGCGCATATGCCGCTGAAGATAACACAGCCTGCAACGGTAGCACTTGGTTTAGAGGTGCTTAAAAAATCCAGCGAAAACCTTCAAGATGCACGCACCGAGCGGCCGCTAAACGGATACAGCATCTAAAAGCTGAGATCACATAGATGCTGTTACCAGGTACCAGAGACAAGTTTGATTAATTCCGAAGTAATTCAAAAACATCACCATACTGCATCACGAATTTTTGATTGCTTCGTCGAAGTACCTGTCGAAAGTTGAATCGCAGTCTCTGCACTGAAAAGGCCTTTCACGTAGATGAACAAAGCGAATGTGGCGCTTCACGTTGCCTGCCTGTGCGAATCTCTTTTGACATATGCAGCATTCGTGAGGATTCGAACTGAGGTGGGCAGTTTCAATATGCTGCATTAGATTGTCAATTCCCTGCAAAAGAAACGAGAACTACTTTAAAAAAATGCTACTAAGTGTACGCTTAATGTAAAATAAAACTCCACCACTAACGATTACTGCCCCACCAACCGAGACGAGTTTCAACACACTTCAAGTAGATTTGCAAAGTCGTAACATTTTTGCTAAGATACCTTTCACAGTCACCCACCGAATTGCTTGTTTTCACGCAGCGTTAAAATTTTTCACCTTAATGTCAACCAGAACAGACATGACATTTTTGAAACATTGTAGATTGGAAGATAAAACTACCGCAGATTTTGACAATGACCACAAGACAACACAACACTAATTGGCTGACAGACAGATCGTTCGTATTTGGCACTCAGTTCTCCAGCGAGTCTCACTGTATTTCTCTATTTAAGGCCCAATGGAAAAAGCACACAACCAAAACGACGCTCGGTTGGTTGGTTGCAACACATCACTGAATAGAGCAGTGTTTCCGGACAGTTTTTGCGTTGAAACACTTATTTACCTATTGCAATAAAAACTGATGGAACTCTGTTGACCGCAGCTAATTTTTCATGTAATGAAGCGACAGAATTTAGATTTAGGTGAATAGGTCAACGTCAACAAAACTGCAACCGCATCACAGATGTTGTAATGACAGACGAAAAGACGGCAAAGTTAGATTGAAGTACACCTTTAATCGGAATATAACTGATACAATTACACTTGGTCGCCGTATGTATGAACCCCGTTCTTAAAAACTTTCTTCTTTGTCGGGTCTCATGACTTTCTAAGTTGAAGCTACTCCCTATGTTATGTCTCTAAAAACTATTTAAAATAGACGTCACCATACTTATTGCCAGCGTAATTTCACGGTTGAAAGCGATCAAGAACTCTCACTTGGTTTAAGTCAGGAAAGCAAGAAAACAGCAAAGCGGACTTCTACGCGCCTTTCAATGAAAAGAGAACATAGTGGTGTTTTTAGAAAAAAACGTATGCAAACAACTAACGTTAACACTTGGAAAAAAAAATTACCTCGTATGTTTTCTTGCACACAGTACACGTGAACTTGCTCGAGTTGTTATCCACGTTGGAAGCCGCCACCTGAACACAGGACCGATCGTTTTCATTTTCGTTAGCATTCTTTTTTAGCTTCTTGGGACGTCCGCGACGAGCTAACGTAGCAGCGTTGGGTACACTTCCGTCAGGCAAAGGATACTGTGCAGGGGCAGCAGGCATTTTATCCTTAATCATGACACTACTTTGAGACTGACGAGCTGTGTCAGAGTTCTGGAATGCAGTTGCGACTTGAGTTTGTGGGGCAATCGGCCTAGTGTTGACAACTGACGACTTATTCGATGTAACAGTGGAGCAAACAGGTGGCCCCGCAAGTAAACAAACAGATCCACGATTCACGGCAGGGATGGTCTGATTGATCTGAACAGAACTGGGATAATGAAAGCTCAACAAGGGTGAGTTCGGCTGAAACACCGACAAACTGGAAGGTACATATTCTCCAGCAGCGTAAGAGAAATCGTCATATGAAAATTCTGATAACGTTTTCATTGCCATGGAAAACGCTTCTGAAACGGTACTGACATCTTTTGAAGTCCTTTCAGAACTTATTTCATTCTCCGATGTTGCCTTAGTAGAGATGTTAGAAGCGAAATCTTGATCAGCTGGACAGTTCGAGTTGAACACTTGGTCGTTCTTCATCCTAGGCAAGCGCACTACCTGCTGCTGCGCTGCTCTATCGCTTGGCTGCTGCCAACGTCTTGAGAAAGCATCATCGTGATTGAGATATGTATTCAGGTCGTTGTCTTGTGGTCCTTGTCCTGGGCACTGCAAGGAAGGTTGAACGCGCCCGCGTTCCACGACAGCAGTGTTTACCGACTGTTGAAAAAATGCAGCTGGTTGCTGGCGCACTGATGCCTTTGTGTAATCGTGTTCTGAGAAAGACAGAAACGATGATTTGCATGCTAAATGGCGCCTCAAAATAGACTTGTCAGAGCGATCTGGAAGCAATACATTAATGCATTCATAGGGATCAGTACGCTTGAATTTCACACACCCGCACGACCGACATTAAATGTTACTATGATTCTAGCAAAATGTTCTGAGCCTTATATGCTCTCCACAGCTTAATTCCAATTAACCACTCTATCTTCCAACGCTTAAATTTCGCAGAGCTTATGATTTGGTCGAGCAAAGCGTAACCTGTCGTTCTACAAGAGAAACATAACATACGCTGTGAGATGTAATCACACACAGCCCTAACTCTCTTTTTTGAGAGGGCAATTTGAGAATGAGGTTGTATGGCGGACATTGGCTTCCTTCGCGTGAATAGGAGTTCGCTTTTTTAACTAAAAAATATATATTTCCCAGCTGGGGCAACAACACTTACGCGATTTATATCACCAAAGTCGTGGCGATTCATATCGCCAAAGCGGTTGTTTTTGGCCCAAAATCATTGGGAAGCGCCGGTATAAAGCATCAGTTGGAAACCGACCACGCTGCTGCATCCATTTTTTAAACAAGTCCGGTTGCTAAGCAAATTTTGAAAGATACACTTGAGGGGTACTGGTCCAAAACAAGTTTTGTCTAGAAAGCAAGCTAACATCAAACAAATGAATGTGGACTTGAAGCCACAATTTCACCGTTTTGTTTCATAATTGACCTCCGATTTATCAATGAAAATCATGAAAACGATACGTCCTATTATAAAAATAATACTAGTTCTGAAATCCTCATCCTCAAATGCGTGGAAATCAAGTGTTTGCTTGCTTCTTGGGCATACCAGGTTCATACTATATGAAACTTTGTCAACATTTGGCACCACCTAGCGGAGAGCACAACTTGATTGTCTGGATTTTGTAAGCTCCTTGGCCAAACATTTTTTATGCTGAGAATACAACGAAAATATCTTTGACATACATATGAATAAAAAAATCCAAGAGTATGGGTTACAAAATATCTGAACTTACGTAAAAACCTTTTTAATAAAATGATCCCATATCGAGAACCGTGGGGAAAATTGAAATGCCACTAGACACAGAGTCAAAAGCAAACAAGCTTCGAAATGCAAATATCCACGGTACATAACAGTTGCTTAAAAGAGTTAAACACTATATTTCAAAGCTTCAACCTGCATCAGCTAAACACTACTGACAGAAACACACAGCAGCAAAAACCAAGCATTGCAATGCGAGTCCAACTTACGCATCGGCGACTGCGTTTTTCCACAACTGTCACTCACTGTAACAAGGATTTTTTGGGATTGCTGTGATGGTTCTCCATTACCTGACGATCGGCTTTGCAAACTAGTTGTTAGTTGTGCAAGAGCTTCTTCCCTGCATCAACAACACCAATACACCAATAAAACAAAGTAGAAACAGTGCAAGCCAATTTATTATGCGTCCCGTAAGTAGAATAAACAGAAAAATCAATAGATAACTAACTTCTGCTACATTTTAAACGAGCATTACACTTTCTAATCTTGGCTGTTCTGGCCCACTGTCTTAAACAGTGGCCATATGCTTTCAAAAACGATGGAAATTTCTCTAAATGGGTCTTGCATTCGACTTTCAGATATGTTACAAGTACTTACCAGATAAACACCACATTTTCGAAACTTGCTTTAATTGCATTTGTCTCTGCGGACGTAAATAAAATGTGAACAATCTAAACTTCAACTATCCCGGTGAGTAATACTACTGGCTTCGCATTTCTTCCAACTTTCTCACTATGAGAAACAAATACTGCTCTTGCATGACCAGGTATCATTTAACCTTGAAGTTTGTTCAGCTTGATGGACTTACCCACATTGTATGATAGCAGCTCACCAGAGGTGGCCAGAGTCACATTTTCGGACTCCGACTCCGCTCCTGTCCCAAGCTTTTTAAATCCGGATCCGGTCCAAAATTTTTTTAAATTTGAGAATCTGACTCCTGGTCAGACTCTGGCGCTACCATCGATGCAACCGAAAATCAGCATTTTTTTACTTAATAAATGGCATGTATAGAGACCACTCAGAATCATGCTACTGCCAAAAATAAAGGTGAATCCGGATCCGGGTCCGGGTCCAAAAGAAAAACGTAGAATCCTGCCCGAGTCGACTCCGGCACTCCGGATCAGTGGCCACCTTTACAGCTCACGCGCTTCTACATTCAGACGAAGATCTTGATTAGAGGCAAGTTTGCGAAGCCGGAGGTTTTTGGGTGGAGTCGGATTCCTAAGAACACTACGAGTCGGAGTCGGATTTTGTATCCGACTCCGGGAAGTCCAATTGAATCGTTTTTACATAACACTCCTAAGTTAAGAATCCTACCTCGTGCCTGTTGAAATGGTACAATTTCTTTTGAAACTTTTATTGCAACAGAGGATTCTATATGTGTACCACGATCTCCATTGATTGCTAGTTGCTACAAAACTGTTGACAGCCAATCTTTTTTCACGTTATGCTAAGGTATCGGAGTCGGGAGACGGTGTCGAAAATTTTGGAAGGTCGGGGTCGGACATTTCACCTCTGACTCTGCAACCCTGTTAATTAGAAGTCCATACGACTCACCACTCACCGCCATTACTGCTGAGTGTACGAATCTCAAGATAAGATGCCGTCGTTTTTTCTTCACCCAACATCTATTTCTAATTCTGAGTAATTACTGACCACGCCCTCATGAAAACATACCCCGAGACGCACATGGCATCGACGCTTTACAGGACAACAACAATCAAATGCAGATGCACACACTGTTTCAATATATGAACAGGTAAAACCAACGATATGTATCCACGAAGGAGACGCAGTCGAATCAGTCAGCAAATTGTTTTACAAAGACATCGATTGATTCGACTGCGTCACCTTTGTGAAGACTTATTGTTGGGATGTCGCTATGTGCAAGCCGGGATCCATCGCAAAGCTATGAAAGCAGAGCATGGCAGTCGGATTCCTGCTCCTGCTCGGATTCCTGCTCAAAGAAAACTTCGAGCTTTCAACTCTCTCAGGCAAAACCAATATGTTAAACCCAAAACTATAATTTTTGCATCTCATCTCACTCCTAACCCACCTGCGCTCCTCTTACAGCAACCAGCATTTAGACAACTCCACTTTTGAAAACAGACGAAGTATGCGGTTTAACTAACAGGCCAACCGCGGCCTTCACGGAAGGTTTCCTGCAAGGCATTCTCGCCATATATTTTGCGACATCTTTTGAGTTATTTTCCTGCCACTCTGAAGAAGTGAGTTTGCTTTGGAATCGTTGAAACGTATCAAATTATTATTACTATATATTTGACTCAGACACAAGGTCCATAGGTAAGTAACACAGCAAGGTTCAACACAAAGATTGTAGGTATAGTATAGGTACAAAATTAACAATATGAGCGCTGTTAGTGAGGAGCTGAACGAGAAGCTTTCACAGAAGCGCTGAATGGGGAGCTTTTACTGATAAATGAGGAGCTTTTACAGAACTTATAGAGAAGCCTCATCTACTGCCATTTTGGATGCTAAACGTGAATTCGGTAATATTTCTCACATGCGACAACGTTTGACCACTGAAAATGCTCTTTAAATGGCGGCTAAAATTACCATTTTCCACGATTTTGACTGATTATATGCTGCAACATAGGGTGTCATGTATGTTTTGTGGGTCGCAAATAATGAAAATGCAGACTTTATGATCCTCTGATGGAGAGGTGACGTCATATGCGGTAAATATATTGAAAATCTCTGTCAAATTTACTTGGTTTTCAGGAAATTTCACATGAATCATTTGTAATATTACCATTGGCATTGGCGTACATAAAAATACTACCGTTGAAGAGCTGTGTACAAGCATCAGAATTGTAAAAAAACTCGGAGGAAGGCGAAAATAAAGATGCTGATAAATGGTTACTGAATATTTTCAATTATGTAGTTTATGGTAAGAGTCTAATTTATAGTGTTCTTTTCTATCGAGATAAAAGGCATTTAGGCCTGTATTTCAGTGGGCCGCGGTAGACCTGTCATTTTTACATAAATACCAAGCATGGGCCTAAGACATTTCCTAATTCCACACCGTTCTGATAGTCCACAACTGAAACCGATTAACTTTGACAGACTGTAACACTACATGCAAGATGTACAACAGACTAATATGCTGTGTATAAATTAAATCCAGCAAGTGACATGGGTAGACGAGATAGTCCTTCAAATACAGTTTTATACAAATTTTCTTTTTAAAGTAAACGGAAAACTTGGCTAGATTATTACTCACTGGTAATTCTTGATAGCAGTTTGCTAGAGCTTAGGGTAGAGTAATTGTTCGCAACCTGGTTACTGTAAGCAAAGCAGTAGACCTACGACTGCGGTGGTATTTCGCAATTTTTTTATGTAATCTTTATGCGTAATTTCATCACATTTTCCTCAAACGTTGAAAAGTTACAACTTTAAGCTTCTCAACAAGCAAAAGTATGAAACCAGTTGTTTAATTAGCTAGACATGCGTTTGACATTCTGCCCTAATGTAGCAGAATTTCAAGTTGGAATGGTACCTCTCTAAAGTGAACAGTCTAAAGAAAGAACACATGTTTTACGGTACGGGGAATTATACGGCTTTGATTAAGTAAGTAAGGCAGGTTCTCAAGATGCCATTAATATAATTCTATATTTAGCTTGCATCTGCCCAGCAAACCCTTACTAAAAGGTTAGCAAGCAATACGTGAGCGAGTAACAAACTGCGTCAGCAATAAGCAACAAACCATGTAAATTTAAAATCGTAAATAATGCAAGAAATATACGAGGGAGAGTCAAAATGTAACGCGATACTTGTCAAAGGAGACAAGTCTTTTAGCAACTTTCTTTAAAATTTGGCATGGACGTTAAGGCGCATGTACTCTTGAGCTTAAAATGTTCAATTGTGCTTTTTCAGATAAAAGTGATGAGTAAGACCAAATTTTGGGATGCAAAACTTGATCTTCAACATGACAATGGCCTATTCCACACAAGTATTAGAACGAGGAAAGCAATCGCATTTTGGGGGTGAAAAAAACTCTGCCACATTTTCTGTACTCACCTTACACAGCACCTTCAGGCAGCCATCTTTTTGGTGTAAAGATAAAGGCACTCAGAGGGAAATACTGTGGCAAGAGCAGTAACGATGAAGAAATGAATACTGCTATTCAAGATAAAGCTTCGTAACCACGCAAATGTTGCAAAGCTGAAATACGCCCGTCATTCGAAGGTATAACAGCTATTTAAAGAGGTGGTGACTGCGTTACAAAGTAGGGATGTCGCCCTCTGAAATACGGCTTAATTTTGATTCATAGTGCGGTGTTTTGTATTTTTAATGCAAGAAAAATGCGTTACTTTTTGACTCACCCTCTTACACGTTAGATACTTGCCCGTGAATCTTTTTAATGTGTCGTTTTAAATTCTTCTCTGAAGAGACAGTCTTCTGACAAACATCACAGGAAAAAGTTCTGCTACTTTTATTAATGCTTTGCATATATGCTGCATCCTCCAGTTTATGTAGTGCTGTAGCATGTTGCTCAATTTCCTCAATCTTGGCAAAACGAGCCCCACATCTAAAAATGTAAATAAGAGTTGTGAGTTGTAAGATTAGCAAAAAAAAATAAAATCAAGTTGATGGATATGACACGAATGTACGAGTTTTATTTACTAGTTAAGTCAGCAAGAGTCATAGGCCATGCGACAGCAACAAGTATCCCCGAATTACTGTTCAATAATAAATTCAAGATTTTACGCACCTCCTCCACAGAGTATGTAAATCACATTAAACGTGTGCAAAACCATGCACTAAGGCAATTTTTTTACAAACTAAGTCAGACAAAGGTCATACCTGGCACAAAGATAACCTTTTCCTGGTGAACCTGAATGCGATGACTGATCGTGCCGAGATAGGTTGCTTAAAGAAGCAAATCCTTTGTTGCATTCCATGCATTGGTACGGATGTTCCCGATCATGTACAGACAGAAGATGTCTTTTCAGATGGTCTCCCCTTTTAAACACCTGGAAAGGTGCAGCGCGTTTTGTAAACAACATAAAACCTATCAAACTAAAATCTGAAATCTTGCATTTTCATTCCATAAGTTTTTGTAGCCAGCTGAGCCAAAACTAAATTAACAATTACCAAATTTACTTTCACATGAAGGTAATCAAATATACCTTTAGTGAAGAAATTTAATCACTGCTATTAAATATCAGGTAAATGTTGGTTTACAAGGACATGTTGGTTAGCTGCAATGTACAAGGACAATGTACTGTACAAGGACAATGTACGACGTACGAGGACATGTTAGTTAGCTGCAATGAGCATAGCATTGTACGTACCTTTGAGCATTTGGGACATTCAAATATTCTTTTGGCGTCTCGTCCACAGTTATTCACAGGTAAATTTAAGCACGTTTCCTTGTTAGATGTATGTGAAAACTCCACTGAAGACATTTTCCATGGATCTCTGGGATTTTGCAAATGAACGTATGAAGTATTCATTGAGTGGGGCACCAACATAGCAGCAGACAAACCACCAGCTTTTGGGTCATTGTATTGACCTGAGGGAACATGCTCCCTTTCTCGCTGGTGTGTGTGATTGTTATTAGAATTTGGAACTGTTTCTTGAAAAAATAAAGCAGGTGTACTTTGCTCCTGAAGTACTGGTGACGCATATGGTTTATTAGTGATAAGTCCAACCGTACTATGTGTGCCAATCACATGGTCAGGGTACAAAGGCGGACAACTAGGATGCTGCTCATACTCAGAATAATGTGAATGATTGCTTGTTGTTTGGTTCTGACACATTTTTTGAGACATTGATGGCATGACTTCTGAATGGCCACAGTATAACGCAGTTTGTGATGAATTTATGTGATCAGCTTCTGAACATGATGCTGCTTGCACTTGATTTGAACAAACAGTGCTGTATCCTGTATATAAAAAGTTCAGTGTTAAAGTTTGCCCAAAACAAATACTGTGCTTTCCATAAACAAGCAGGCTCCTAAAAAATCCCATCTGGATGCAAAAAATATTTGTACACCAGCAACTATTTCCACAGCATTTTGTCAAAAAAAACGTAAGCATACCACAGCAAGACTTTTCTAATTTTTTTTCAAGACCATGCTTACATCAAAGGTCTTGTGAGAGAGACTGAGAACACCTGCAGATTGAGAACAAAATTGGTCATAGATTTCTTAATTACACAAAATATCTACAAACAGTAGACCACATGAAGCAAAAATAATGAGATGTTGTATTTAATTTACAGCACAAAATATTAGGGGTTTATTCTGGCAAGAAATAACCACGATTTGAAAAGAATGTACCACACAAAAAACACAGCAATTTACTTGTAAATCATAGTTTATTTAGAACATTACAAAATACCTTAATTTCAAATTGTTCATAACTCACCCTAAGTCAAAAAAAGCATTTTAATAATAACAAATGTTTTTTGTTGCATGACTGCACACAGTTGCTTCAAATTAATTCGCTAATCCTCTAGGTAATTATTAGGGGATTAATTGACTAATTTGTGTTTTCCTGGCCACAACTTGCCAACCACTAATGCTAGGAGGTCAACCAAGAGCTTTGAAGATATTAAAGTGACCCTTGAATTTTTTTCTCGGGCACGATGATATTATTCAAAATAAACCTTTGAACTGGTAGGGATGTGCACTATGGAACATTTAACGGTTCTGGAATTTTCTGGAATCTTTATTTCGAATCCAGAATATCGAATCCTGTTCCAGAATAAGTTGTTAGGAGCAAAATGAGCTGATCGCATAGCGGTTCAGAATGCCAATCAGCCATCACATGACCTGTTAATTAGCTCATTACCTTGCTACTCAGTGCCATGAGCTTGCTGAATGTTTCTTTCTCTTACCCAGAAATGCAAAGAATGCCACTGCAAAATTTATTGAAATGATTTGTTTTTCCAACTTTTCAATTTTTCACGTAAGTTGAATCCAAAATTATTTCATATCTAAATATTCGAAAAAACTCGATTTTTGGATTCAAATACTGATGAATTCGAATCCAAGGATTCGATATGCCATTATATTCATCCTTATGAACTGGCTCAGTTGTGTCAACAACCCCAAAAAAGTTCAAATAACCATTCGTAATTTTGTTGAAATCAAAACTACAAGACTTCCTGCATTTTTAGAGGGTTTGAACAGTTCCCTACCTCTATCAGCTGGAGAGTTTTTGCTTGCTATGTGCCAAGACTTAGCCAGCCAAAGTCTTGGCTTTTTGGGACTTGCAGGGTTAACCATGTTGGCTAAAGCATGCACCTGATCTATGTATATTGAAATGCAATCAAAGACTTTTTGTTAATCATTTAAAAGAGGGCTAGAGACAAGTTTATTTGAATTGCTATATCCTAGAGCAGGGGTAGATAAACTACAGCCTGCAAGGGCATTTTGTGTGGCCCACAGGGCAGCCGCAGGTACATAGTACATATTAAAGTAATTTTCACGATTAGATTAGAATTCACAAGAATTTATTCCACACGTTTCATTCAATCCACATGTTTACTAAATCGGAAGTGTCTATTGCTGCCTTTAGTTTTGTCCTAGCTAATGTAAAAAAGTTTTTATGAAGTAGACAAAAGTAATATGTGGCCCCTGGTAGCAACAAATTTTCCATGTGGCCGTCCATAGATTGTCAATGTAAGTAAAATTACCAATGTTCGGTGAAATCATCAATTGTATGGCTTTTTGGCCATAACTTTTCAACCAGAAATGCTAGAAAGCCAATCAAAGGCTCAAAAGACTTGGACTATAGCCCAGTTTCCAAAAAAATGAGCTGAAAAGTTCCTTTTGCAGTTGGTGCCAAGGGCCTTGGCCAAAATGGCCTAAAACCTAACCCACTTATAAGGTCACCTACATAAACCCAAAATCCAAAACTTTACGATTTTTTTAAATGCAAACGAGAAGACTTGCCGCATCTTTTGATGGTTTGAACAGCTCTTTAGCTCAACAGTTCCCAATCTGGGATTCCTGGACCCCTGAGGGTGTGAAACAAGATTTTCAGGGGTCCAAAATGCGATTTGAGGATGAAAGTTTACTTATTCTTGGATTACGTCTTTTTCAAAAGAACTGAGATGTACAAAAGCTTGAAGTGCTATTACTCTAAAGCAGGGGTCACTAACCTTTTTGAAACTGCGAGCTACTTCTTGTGTACCGATTAATGTGAAGGGCTATTAGTTTGATACGCACTTATGAAATAAGTTTTCCTCATTTTACTTTCAATTATTTTAGTATTGATATTCGTTAATGTGAAGGTTGATCATGCTAATGTTATTCTTAGAACAGGCCCGCGGGCAACTTACATGGTCCTTGCGGGTGACCTGGTGCCAGTGGGCATTACATTGGTGACCGCTGCTCTAAAGAACTCTATTCAGCCAAATCATTTCAGCTAACGTCACCTATGTAGCAATTTAAATTGCTAAATGCATGCATCATTATTTATCTTTCATGCTGAAGACAGCCAGTGATGCAAGTGTAAGCGCATTTTGACATTTTAAATGTTTAAGGTGCAATTATGACAAGACTATTGTTTCATGCTGCATAACTCAAAAATTTTTGTGTTCCACCATGAAAAGCTACCAGAAATTGAGTAGGCTACAAAAGCTCTGCCTATTCTAGTGCCCTTTGCAACAACAAATCTGTGCAATACTAGGTTTTCCTCTCTACTTGATTCTACTTTACTCTCTACTTGACAACTTGATGCACCCCTCTAAATATTTGCACTCGTTTCTGAATAATTGTGCCAAGGTATAAGCGGATAATTTCTGAGAAGCAGCAAAAAAGTTACTAGATTTGTTTCTAACGAGCGGTGAGGTATGAAAGTTATACAGTACAACTGAGTGTTTTCTGTTGTGTTGTCACTTTGCCTAGGTATTACCCCAGCAGTAATTGTAAAATTAAAGACATTGCAAATTCAGACTGTTTTTGTTATTTCTACGCTTTTTTCAAATGAGGGGTGCGAAAACCATCTCACTTTTGTGACATGGGTGCCAGCTTCAAAAAAGGTTGGGAACCTATGCTCAAGCTCAGGGGTGGCCAACATGGGCGGAAAACGGGCATTTGCCCCCACCTGAAAATTGGGCCTAAGAACCAAAATTTTCTAGAAAACCTGAAGTCAGCAGCTCAATCAATTTCGATTAATTAATTTAATTCTTGCAATGACAGTTTATTTGCAGGGGAGGGGAAGATATGTGATTGAATCACTGAAATTATTACACAATAGCAAATAGCAATTTATTACAAATCTCTATCAGTGGGATGCCTGTAGTCAAGGCTTATCTGACACTATTGTTCCTTTAGCAATACCAGTTTAGTGGCAGCAAGTCGACTACTATCATCCAGTGTTTCGTCTGCCATTCAATCAGGCCCATAACCAGCTTGGAACACCAGGGGGGCAAAGATTTTTCTGAGAGGGTCTAAAATTTTTTAAACCATGTCCTATAGTTTCAAACTATGTCCAACACATTTTTCAGGGGGAGGTGAAAATTTTTCCAAGGGCGTCTTTGTCCACCCCTGCGCCCCCCTAGTTACGGACCTGCATTCAATTTCTGTTTTTACTGTAAATTTGACTTGCTTCAACGTAGAAAATGTACGTGGGCTCACACATGTACTGTGTGTGTTTCCAAAAGTCCAGCTCATATTTAGTGCGAAATCTTTCAGTTTGGGAAATATATTTTTGCTGACTAATTTCCAGAAGCTCTTTAGTCTCTAAATACCGTTACTATTGTAGCCCACATTTTTATTAAAAGATGTTATGCTTGTTCTACAGTAGTTACAATTACCTATTGCGGGGATGGACAATTAATTTGGCTCAAGAGCCACTTCTAGAAGGTCGCATTTAGCTGATAGATAGATCTATTGGCATTATTGAGTTCATTGCGCCAGATGTACTGTCCAAGATAACGAACGCTGGGGCACCATAAAAAACGTGAGGTTATACAGTCAGATGCCCCAGTGGAGGGTTGTACCTTCTAGTTTAATCGCAAAAAATAATACAAAAACAATACTGTTACGCATAAAAGGTATTATTCATCGTTCTTGTGCACTTTATCCAGCGCAAGCAATTCAATGAAACAAATGTAACTTCACACGCTTTTCAACAAATTTAAATTTCAAAGATTTTTTCTGAATGGTTCCGCGGGCAACTGAAAACACTGTGTCGGGCCACATGCAGCGCGCGGGCCTGTAGTTAGAACGCAGTGGCTTAATCAAACTACACTTATGCAGTCTTCTTTTTACACACTGCACGGCTTGTTATTTATGCAGTCTTGTGGAAATATACATAAGGTTTAGTTCTGACTTCTAAGTGAGGAAGTGCAAAGCTGTAATTGCTCTGGCGAGTTTTCATAATTCACCTTTTTTTAAAGCCTGCGTGATGTTCTAACTTCAGTAGTTGCCCGATGGTCATTGTTAACTTACAGGTATACTTCTCATTGCTTGAAAGAGTTTTGCAAGAGTGTCTAACTTTCATGTTTTTTCACCGCTACTGATGTTCAGGTCGTTGATTATTCCAAAATTATGACTTATTTTTAGAAAGTGCTCGAAAAATGGATATTATGTACTTTATGCAAAGGAAAAGCATTTCTGATAGCCAAAGTGTAGAAAACATTTCAGACTAAATTTTGAGAAGTGAGGTTCAACCTGCACAGACTAATGTAAGTACTGCAAATGCAGTTGTGGATAGTTCAAGTCCAATTCAGATTCAGTTGTCTGCAGTTCACAACAATAATGATATTGGATGATACCCCAATTCAGCAAAAGCTGTAAAAGGATGGGGAATTTTGTTAATGGTGTAGAAAGTGTAAAGCGTTTTGTGAAGGTCCATTTACACTGCATCGTTCGTAACCTGAAAAAGGATAAGCGAAATGTTGATGTTGCCCCCCCTAGAAAAATTTCTGTGGGCGCCCATGGTGGCCAACTTGTCTTCAACTGGAATCGACTAGAAAATTTCTTGCTTACTCACGATCGACCGGTCAGTAATAATGTCACAAACACAAAAATGCCAAAGTTGAGTATTACATGTGCAAATACAGTGTATCATCACCTCAGTGAGTGATGCACAGACACAAGGCAAAGTGTTTGTTATGCCTAAATCATGATTGCCACGCAATCATTGGAAAACTTATTACAACACCTTTGTGGCATCCACTGTGCTAGCCTATAGTCAGCCATCGCAAAAGGCACCAAAGAATATACATGACCAACCAATTGATGGATAATCTTTATGCACTTTTCGGAATATTGATTGATGTGTTCTTTTTAGGCATCTTGTCAATTCAATGCAAAATCAGGCGCGATCGACCAACCAACACTTGGCGATTGACTGGTCAATCGTGATGAACTTGTTGGCCACCCCTGCTCTAGCTCAACCAACTAGTGAGTTATGGAGTTGTGAAGTGGCACAAAAATAGCAGTTTATGCAGGATCTCAAAGTACGAGTATATCATACACTGGCTCCCGAAGTGCTAATCACTCCTAGGTTGATCTCAAACAAATGTGTTCAACAGTACTACCTTTTATACCTATACAAACTGGTAGCAATGGATAATAAGATCATTCCATATTTTATTCCAAAATAGCTTCCTTATTTAATGTGTCCCACTACTCTTACATTTTTAGTTTGTTTAAATCATTTTTCTGAAGTATGTTAAAATATAGTGTTAGACTAAATCCTCTATTAGAAAAACTGTTATGATGAAATGAATAACTTGATGCAACAGATGAATGCGGTTAATCATGTAGCCCAAGGATGGCCAAGCTGTGGCGCATGTGCCATACGTGGCGCATTGGATGCTTAGAAGTGGCCCATTGGATGCTTAGAAGTGGCGCATTACATCATTTTGATGACCAGAAAGTAAGCCACTCCTACTCATTAATTTTAGTGATTTCATTTTTCTTGCACGTCCTTTCTAGCAAGGACAAATTGGTTTTCTAGAAGAAAAGTTATAAAAGGATTTTGGAAACTGAAACACATTGTGCATGATTTTCTAGAAGATAAAGATGAGCTGCCCAAAGAAAGGGCCCTTTTGTGCAATGATACGTATGTTGCTAGATTTATCATTTTTGGTTGATGTTATCAGCCATGTAAATTACCTCAATTTGACACTGCAGGGCAAAGACAAACTGTTTCCTAGTTTAGTAAATGATATCAGTGGATTCACGGGCATACGCAAGGGGGGGTTGGGGTTAAAAAAGACCCTTGAGCTTGATATTTTACAAAAATTTCATTACTTGTGCCAAGGAGATTGATTGTTTTCCTACTTTTTGCTTGTTACTTTGTCGACTTAATGCAAATACCATGGAATAAATTTGCAAGCAAATTTCAACGAACATTGTTAATGGGCCAAAAAGTAACAATATAGGTTTTGGTAGAAATCTGGGTTTTCATCTGCATCCAGAAACCATCTCACCACTTTTTACAGAACTTTTGTTCACTACGCATGTTTAACATTGTGTTCCGCGGTAGTTCACTTTATCCGAAACAATTATCTTTATTTTGTCTGCTGTGGCTGATCAGCGCAAGCGCTGATCACATTGGCTACATTACCAGCAGTTTCTGTAGCATGATAGAACTGTTGCACGAGCTCAAAAACAGCAGTTGTTAATATAGACGCATTCAGGCATTTGATAATGTCTCAGCAGGGAAAAAAGAAAACTAAGAGTTTGCTGGACTTCTACACATAACAAAAAAGTGAAAGTGTTCTTGCATAACGCACATTCTCAATTCTTGTGTAGTTTAGCAAGATTCGATCTTGCAAACCGGGGTATCCATCAGAGAGTCCAGCGGCATGCTTATGCTTGTCTGCTCGTATTCAACAAGACATTAGCACAGCCTCATTTTGCCCTTGTAAATTGTTCTGACCCAGTGATGAGTGTCTTTCACTCCCTGTTTTAACATGCAGCCTGATGTTTTTGCAGTTATGAACTGCTGTGTCGTAGTGTTGAGTTTGTTTTCCTCTGATATCGTAACTTGGAGCGCTGATTGTGTATATTCAATGCAACAACACGGGGAGTGCGTGTAGAAGAATATGCGTATTATGTCAACAAACTTCACCAAAACGTTGGTTTGGAAACATGAATATGATGTCAAATTGTGACATCACAAACAGGACACATCATATACAAATGACTACCGTATGCCACTGAATGAACTCCCATCATAAAAATTTTCTGCGTACGCCACTGAGTGCATTGGTGCATTCAAGATGAAGTTGAAACTGTTTATCTCTCAGTTAAAGAAAAGAATTTAAAAGAACAAGGTGAATGTGTTGAAAATATTGTCAACTTTGCAAAATACATTGAAAAAATCAAATTACTACAAGAGGTCTTTGATAGTCATTTTAGTGACTTTTCTGAAGAAGACCGCATGCTTGCATTTATAAATCCATTTTCACTTATATGCAAATGGAACTTATTGAACTAAAAGGAAATTCAGTATTGAAAATGAAGTTTGATGAACTTTCCTCATTGCCAAGTGCGTCTGAAATGATTGGTTTTTGGCGATCATTCTCATGCGAACATTTTCCAAAAATGAGAAAAAACACCCAGAGTTTTTCCTGTCTCTTTGGAACTAGGTACAGATGCGAGCAGTCATTTTCTTTCATGAAAATAATCAAAAACAAACTGAGGTCGCAACTGTCCGATTCCAGCTTGAAGAACTTTCTGTTGCTTTCAGTTACAAATTTAACTCCTAATATCACTGGTTTGATGAAAGCAAAGTGGAGACAAAAGTCACATTATAGTCATTCTTTCATTTTATCTGTGTACAAAATTATTTTCATTTAAAACTTCCAATTGTGTTCATATACAACTATTATTACTTCCTGAAGTAAAATGATCAATGAAAATTAAAAAGTGTTGTGTGAGATCTCTATTAAATAAATTGCAACTGCTACATCTGTCATCGTTATTAAATAAATTGGGTGATGTTTTTTTTCTGCAACTGCTACATCTGTCATCGTTACTACAACTGCTACATCTGTCATCGTTATTAAATAAATTGGGTAATGCTTATTTACATGTTTGTTATATAAGATAAACATATATTTTTCAAATAAATACATGTTACTATAACTTCAAAATATCTCCATATTACCACACGTTTTACAGGACTGCAAAGAAGTGAATGTTTGTGTGGCACATCTGAATTAAGTGTGAAAAAAATTGGCGCATGGAAGCAAAAGGTTGGCCACCCCTGACGTAGTCGATTTTGCAAGTTTTTTTTACGATGCAATTGTCTGTATCATACAAATATCCTCAGATTTGTAGCCTAACTCTACTTCTGTCCACATGGTTGCTACTTGACAATGACACCACCAATATATGGTAGCTTGCAGCTGAACATGGATAATTTCTAGAACCGCAATATATAAAAGTGCTTCTAAAAGTTCTAAAAATCCTTTGGTCCTCACATTTGAAATCTAGCAGCTGCAATGCTTAGCAAACCAATGGTCATCAAATGAAACGTACATTCAAAATTGTTGCATTGGTGTGCATTGTATGCTATCTTTGAAATGCATACTGTCTGTGTGATGTACTAATAGTCTGCATCAGCTGTAGAATGCTTCCCAAACTTGCAGCCATTATTTCCTCTGCTTGATTTGGACTGCACAATGTAGTTATGAAAATCTTTGTCTGAAAGTTGCGGTGTACCTTTCCTTGAGATTAGAAAATGATCTCTAAAACACAACAAAAGTTGTGTACTGACACTAGAACTTTTTTGTTCTGTAAGGCCAATTAGTTAACAAAGCTGCTGTCTAATAGGTTGAAACTACAAATTCACTGCAACAGGTTGAATTTCAGTGTTCACTGAAATCTCGACCAAAGGTGGTACCCTCATTTTCAGAATCCTATTCGATAAAGCAGTTTATGTGTTCAACCAATATGCAATTAAGTGGAGTCATCTGTATTAGGCATTGTGCATAATAAAGATCAGTCATAACATATCCAGAAAACAAGTTAAATAGAATGCTCATGTTTTATAACTAAACTTATTTAGCAATCTGTGAAAATATGTAGCGACACGACCTGCCCAAACTGATTCTCATATGCATGAGCATGACCATTTAACACCTTGGCGTATGGATGGTTCTGGCGATTTTCGCAAAAAAAACAGCAGTTTTATGCAAAAAAAACAAAAACAGCAGGGCTATGCAAAGTGGGCCAAGGTGGTTTAAAAGTCCTCCCCTTATGATGTCACTTACACAAAACTCGCACACCCCAAGCAAAAATTTTTTTTTCGAGTGCAGACTAGAAGACTTGCCGCGTCTTTTGAGACTTTTACCGGGTCTGTAGAGCATACCGGACCGGAGAATTCCT